>Ga0308161_1000093_pt1 | contig 272944 bp, 238 predicted proteins | sample PhyFR2_FD_201034 | JGI IMG/M metagenome (GOLD analysis project Ga0308161, IMG submission 201034) | Phyllosphere microbial communities from UC Gill Tract Community Farm, Albany, California, United States - DLSLF.R2 | ecosystem: Host-associated > Plants > Phyllosphere > Unclassified | place...
GGTGATCTCCGTCGCCGACGGTATCTGCCGCATCCATGGTCTGTCGGACGTGATGCAGGGCGAGATGCTGGAATTCCCGGGCAACACCTTCGGTCTGGCGATGAACCTCGAGCGCGACTCGGTCGGCGCCGTGATCCTGGGCGCCTACGAGCACATCTCGGAAGGCGACACCGTGAAAACCACCGGCCGCATCCTGGAAGTGCCGATCGGTCCGGAACTGCGCGGCCGCGTCGTCAACGCACTGGGCCAGCCGATCGACGGCAAGGGTCCGGTCACCACCCAGCTGACCGCCCCGATCGAAAAGATCGCCCCGGGCGTGATCGCGCGTGAATCCGTCTCGCAGCCGATGCAGACCGGCATCAAGTCGATCGACGCGATGGTGCCGATCGGCCGTGGCCAGCGCGAGCTGATCATCGGCGACCGCCAGACCGGCAAATCGGCCGTGGCGGTGGACGCGATCATCAACCAGAAGGGCCAGGGCGTGACCTGCGTGTACGTCGCGATCGGCCAGAAGGCATCGACCATCAAGAACATCGTGCGCTCGCTGGAAGAGCACGGCGCGATGGAATACACGATCGTGGTCGCCGCCTCCGCGTCGGAATCGGCCGCCATGCAGTACATCTCGGCCTATTCCGGCTGCGCGATGGGCGAATACTTCCGCGACCGCGGCGAAGACGCGCTGATCGTCTATGATGACCTGTCGAAGCAGGCCGTGGCTTATCGTCAAATTTCGCTGCTGCTGCGCCGTCCGCCGGGCCGCGAAGCCTACCCGGGCGACGTGTTCTACCTGCACAGCCGCCTGCTGGAGCGCGCCGCACGCGTGAACGCCGACTACGTGTCGAAGTTCACCAACGGCGCCGTGACCGGCAAGACCGGTTCGCTGACCGCGCTGCCGATCATCGAAACGCAAGCGGGCGACGTCTCGGCCTTCGTGCCGACCAACGTGATCTCGATTACCGACGGCCAGATCTTCCTGGAGACCTCGCTGTTCAACGCCGGTATCCGTCCTGCGATCAACGCCGGTATCTCGGTGTCGCGCGTCGGTGGCGCCGCCCAGACCAAGGTCATCAAGGGCCTGTCCGGCGGTATCCGTACCGACCTGGCGCAGTACCGTGAACTGGCTGCGTTCGCGCAGTTCGCCTCGGACCTGGACGAATCGACCCGCAAGCAGCTGGACCGCGGTGCGCGCGTGACCGAACTGCTGAAGCAGAAGCAGTACTCGCCGCTGTCGATCTCGCTGATGGCCGCGTCGCTGTTCGCAGTCAACAAGGGTTACCTGGACGATATCGAAGTCAAGCGCGTGCTGGACTTCGAACACGGCCTGCACAACTACCTGAAGTCGAGCCACGCCGGCGTGCTGTCGAAGATCGAACAGACCAAGGCGCTGGACAAGGACAACGAAGCCGCACTGGCTGGCGCTGTCGCCGACTTCAAGAAGTCGTTCTAAGTCGCAGGGTCCGCATGGACCGCAGGACGGGGGCTCGATGCTCTCGTCCACACAAGGAGTAAGGGCTCATGGCAGCAGGCAAAGAGATACGTGGCAAGATCAAGAGCGTAGAGAATACGAAGAAGATCACCAAGGCGATGGAAATGGTCGCCGCGTCCAAGATGCGCAAGGCGCAGGACCGGATGCGCGCCGCCCGTCCCTACAGCGAGAAGGTCCGTAACATCACGGCCAACCTCGCCACTGCGAACCCGGAGTACACCCACGCGTTCATGGCGCAAGCCAAGGACGTCAAGGCGAAAGCCGTCGGCTTCATCGTCGTCACGACCGACAAGGGTCTGTGCGGCGGCATGAATACCAACGTGTTGCGCCAGGTGACGCAGAAGACCCGCGAGCTGGAAGCCGCGGGCAATCGCATTGAAGTCGTTGCAATCGGCAACAAGGGTCTGGGCTTCCTGAACCGCATCGGCGTGAAGGTCGTGTCCAGCGTGACGCAGATCGGCGACACCCCGCACCTGGAAAAGCTGATCGGGCCGATCAAGGTCATGCTCGACGCCTACCAGGATGGTCAGCTGGACGCGGTGTACCTGTGCTACACCAAGTTCGTCAACACCATGCGCCAGGAACCGGCGGTCGAGCAGCTGCTCCCGCTGCCGGCCAAGCACCTGGAAACCGAGCGCGGCGCCCACGCGTGGGACTACATCTACGAACCGGACGCGCAAGTGGTCATCGACGAGCTGCTGGTGCGCTACGTCGAAGCGCTGATCTACCAGGGCGTGGCCGAGAACCTGGCGTCCGAGCAATCGGCGCGCATGGTCGCGATGAAGGCCGCAAGCGACAACGCGGGCAGCGTCATCGGCGAACTGAAGCTGGTCTACAACAAGACCCGCCAGGCGGCGATTACCAAAGAACTCTCCGAGATCGTGTCGGGCGCGGCCGCAATCAGCGGTTAAGCGACATCCAACGACTCTTGTAACGACATTAAAACTATATCTGAAGGAACGAACATGGCTGATGGCAAAATCGTTCAGTGTATCGGCGCCGTGGTTGACGTGGAATTCCCGCGCAACGCAATGCCGAAGGTTTTCGACGCACTGAAAATGGAAGGCTCCGAACTGACCCTGGAAGTCCAGCAGCAGCTGGGTGACGGCATCGTTCGCACGATCGCCCTGGGCAGCTCGGAAGGCCTGCGTCGCGGCATGACCATCCAGAACACCAATGCCCCGATCATGGTGCCGGTCGGCACCGCGACCCTGGGTCGCATCATGGACGTGCTGGGCAACCCGATCGACGAATGCGGCCCGGTCAACGCCGACCGCACCGCTTCGATCCACCGCACCGCCCCGGCCTACGACGAACTGTCGCCGTCGACCGACCTGCTGGAAACCGGCATCAAGGTGATCGACCTGGTGTGCCCGTTCGCCAAGGGCGGTAAAGTCGGCCTGTTCGGCGGCGCCGGCGTCGGCAAGACCGTCAACATGATGGAACTGATCAACAACATCGCCAAGGCGCACTCGGGTCTGTCCGTGTTCGCCGGCGTGGGCGAGCGTACCCGCGAAGGTAACGACTTCTACCACGAGATGGCCGATGCCAAGGTGGTTGACCTGGAAAACCCGGCCAACTCGAAAGTGGCGATGGTCTACGGCCAGATGAACGAACCGCCGGGCAACCGCCTGCGCGTCGCGCTGACCGGCCTGACCATGGCCGAAGCCTTCCGCGATGAGGGTAAAGACGTCCTGTTCTTCGTCGACAACATCTACCGCTACACCCTGGCCGGTACCGAAGTCTCGGCACTGCTGGGCCGTATGCCGTCGGCGGTGGGCTACCAGCCGACCCTGGCCGAAGAGATGGGCCGCCTGCAGGAGCGCATCACCTCGACCAAGACCGGTTCGATCACCTCGATCCAGGCCGTGTACGTCCCTGCGGATGACTTGACCGACCCGTCGCCGGCCACCACCTTCGCCCACCTGGACTCGACCGTCGTGCTGTCGCGTGACATCGCCTCGCTGGGTATCTACCCGGCGGTGGACCCGCTGGACTCGACTTCGCGCCAGCTGGACCCGCTGGTCGTCGGCGAAGAGCACTACGCCACCGCGCGCGCCGTGCAGGGCACCCTGCAGCGCTACAAGGAACTGCGCGACATCATCGCGATCCTGGGCATGGACGAGCTGGCACCGGAAGACAAGCTGGTGGTGGCCCGCGCGCGCAAGATGCAGCGTTTCCTGTCGCAGCCGTTCCACGTCGCCGAAGTGTTCACCGGCGCACCGGGTAAATACGTTTCGCTGAAAGACACGATCAAGGGCTTCAAGATGATCGCATCGGGCGAACTGGACCACCTGCCGGAGCAGGCGTTCTACATGGTCGGCACGATCGAAGAAGCGATCGAGAAGGCCAAGAAGATGGCAGCGTAAGCTGACAACTTCAAAGGACACACATGGCAAACACACTTCACGTTGACGTCGTCTCGGCCGAGGAGTTGATCTTCACGGGCGAAGCCGAATTCGTCGCGTTGCCGGGTGAATCGGGTGAGCTGGGTATCTATCCGATGCACACCCCCTTGATCACGCGCATCCGTCCGGGCGCCGTGCGCATCAAAGTCGTTGGCCGTTCGGACGAGGAATTCGTCTTCGTGGCCGGCGGCATCCTGGAAGTCCAGCCGAAAGGCGTGACCGTCCTGGCCGACACCGCGATCCGCGGCGCCGACCTGGACGAGGCGAAAGCCCAGGAAGCCAAGCGCAAGGCCGAAGAGCTGATGCTGAACAAGGACACCCAGATCGACTACGCCAAGGCGCAAGCCGAACTGGCGGCCGCGATCGCCCAGCTGGCGGCCATCGCCAAGCTGCGTTCGAAAGGACGTTGATCGCGGTTGTCATGCGATCGAGATGAAAAGGCAGCCTGCGGGCTGCCTTTTTTATTGTCCGGCCGGCTGGAAATGCGCCGTCCTGTCCTCATCTAGTACGACTACCACGATGGTTTTATAAGGACGCAACATGAAACAAGAAACCGCAATCCTGGCAGGCGGCTGCTTCTGGGGCATGCAGGACCTGATCCGCAAGATCCCGGGCGTACTGGGCACGCGGGTCGGCTATTCCGGCGGCGACGTACCGAACGCGACCTACCGCAACCACGGCACCCATGCGGAGGCGATCGAGATCGTGTTCGATCCCGAGCAAATCAGCTACCGGCGCCTGCTCGAGTTCTTCTTCCAGATCCATGATCCGAGCACGCCCAACCGCCAGGGCAACGACATCGGCATGAGCTATCGCTCGGCGATCTTTTATACGAACGAAGCCCAGCGGGACACGGCGCTGGACACGATCCAGGACGTCGACGCCTCCGGCCTGTGGCCGGGTAAAGTGGTGACCGAAGTCGCCGCCGCCGGCCCGTTCTGGGAAGCGGAACCGGAGCACCAGGATTACCTGGTCAAGCGTCCGAACGGCTATACCTGCCATTTCATCCGCAAGGACTGGCAACTGCCGCACCGGAACGAACGGGCGGCTTGACGCCCGCGGTGCGCATGGCCTGCGCCGCCCGCTGATGTGAATCTGATAAGCTGGCATCAACGACAACTGCCAGCACCCGCATACGGGCCTTCCATGCGCACCATCGAACAAATCCTCCGCACCGCCAGGAACGTGGCGGTGGTCGGGCTGTCCAACAAGCCCGAACGCACCAGCCACCACGTGGCCGCCTACCTGCAAGGGCAGGGTTACCACATCATCCCGGTGAATCCGGCCTATGCCGGCCAGCAGATCCTGGGCGAAACCGTGCACGCGACCCTGCAGGAAGCGGCCGACATGCTGGCCCAGCGCGGCCAGCGCATCGACATCGTCGATTGCTTCCGCAAATCCGAAGACATCCCGCCGATCGCCAAGGACGCCATCGCCGTGCGCGCCGGCACGCTCTGGATGCAGCTCAACATCGAAAACCGCAAGGCGGCCGACCTGGCGCGCGCGGCCGGCCTGGAGGTGGTGATGGACCACTGCATGCTGATCGAGCACCGCAAGCTGGACGCGGGGGCCCTATGAAAGCCCGCGAACGCTTCCGCGCACCGAAGGACCTGGCCCTGAACGATGCCGATGCCGGCGCCAAGCCGCTGCGCGACGACGATCACGGCAAACTCAGGAACGGCGAGATCAAGGAGCGCGAGCGCGCGCTCACTGCCGAGCTGACCGGCGAGGCCGCGAAGCTGCAGGAAAAGCTGTACGCGGCGCGCGATCAAAAACTGCTGCTGGTCCTGCAGGGCATGGACACCTCCGGCAAGGACGGCACCGTGCGCGCGCTGTTCTCGCAGATCAATCCGATGGGGCTGCGTGCCACCGCCTTCGCCGCGCCCACCGAGCGCGAAAAGGCGCGCGACTTCCTGTGGCGCGTGCATGCCCACGTGCCCGGCAACGGTGAGATCGCACTCTTCAACCGCAGCCACTACGAGGACGTGCTGGTGCCGCGCATGCTCGGCACCATCGACGGCAAGGAAACCAAGCGCCGCTACGCCCACATCCGTGACTTCGAGCGCATGCTGGCGGAGACCGGCACCACGATCATGAAGGTGTTCCTGCACATCTCGAAGGACGAGCAGCGCGGGCGCCTGCAGGCGCGCCTGGACGATCCCGAGAAGCACTGGAAGTTCGATCCGACCGACCTGACGGTGCGCGCGCAATGGGACGATTACCGGCGCGCCTATGCCGACGCGATCAACGCCACCGACGCCGACCACGCGCCGTGGTACATCGTGCCGGCCGATTCCAAGACCCACCGCAACCTGATCGTGGCGCACCTGCTGCTCGAGACCATGCAGGGCATGGCGCTGGGATGGCCGGCACCGAAGGCCGACCTGTCGAAGCTGCGGGTGGACTGAGATAGAATTGCACTTCCTTTATTTATACGCCGTCCACGCCACCGGGTGACCTTCATGTCCAAAACTACCGCTTTGCTGCTTTCCCTCGGCGCCGCCGCCATCGCCTTCACGGGCGCGCCGGCACCCGCGCTGGCCCAGGCGCCCGCGCCCGCGCTGAACAAGGCGCCGGCATCCTGCCCGGCCGTGCTGAAGCACAGCTTCAAACGCCTGCAGGACGAGGCGCCCCAGGACCTGTGCCAGTACGCCGGCAAGGTGGTGCTGGTGGTGAACACGGCCAGCTACTGCGGCTACACCAAGCAGTACGAAGGCCTGGAAAAGTTATACAGCAAATACGGCGGCCGCGGCCTGGTGGTGCTGGGCTTCCCGTCCAACGATTTCAAGCAGGAAGACGCGGACTCGAAAAAGATCGCCGACCTGTGCTTCAACACCTATGGCGTGAAGTTCCCGATGTTCGCCAGCACGGTGGTGAGCGGGAACGGCGCCAATCCGCTGTACGCCGAGCTGATCAAGGCGACCGGTAACCAGCCGAAGTGGAATTTTAATAAGTACCTGATCGATCGCAACGGCAAGGTGGTCGAGTACTACCCGAGCAAGGTGACGCCGGAGGATCCTGCGCTGGTGGGCAAGATCGAGCAGGCGCTGGGCGGTTGAGCAACCGGCCGTCGTTCCCGCGAAAGCGGGAACCCATGCGGAGCGTCAGAAACCCGTCGATCAAATCTACCGCGACACATCCCAGCGTCGCGATTTCAATGCCTCGACATGGGTCCCCGCCTGCGCGGGGACGACGGTAGCCTTTTCTGGCGTAAAGCGAGCTCTTCATAGTGATTTTGATGCACATCAACGATTTTGATGATGTAAATCAATAACCTGACTTCCGCTGAACAACAACGCGAAGAAAGGACACACCATGAAGACGTCGATGCTGACATTGATGATCGCCGCCCTCGGCCTGGCCGGCGCCGCTGCCCAGGCCCAGGAATCACCGTGGCTGGTACGGGCGCGCGCGGTCCACATCGATCCGGCCGACAAGTCGGACCCGGTCGGCGGCGCCGGCGCCGCCGACCGCCTGCGCGTGAGCGACAAGTGGATCCCGGAAGTCGATATCTCGTACTTCTTCACGCCGCACTGGGCGGCCGAGCTGATCCTGACCTATCCGCAGAAGCACACGGTCACGCTGGACGGCGCCCGCATCGGCACTTTTAAACACCTGCCGCCGACGCTGAGCGCGCAATACCACTTCCTGCCCGGTGCCGGCATCGACCCCTACGTCGGCGCCGGCGTCAATTACACCTTGATGTCGAAGGTGCGGCTGCTGGACGGCGCGGCGCGCCTGGAACACGACAGCGTCGGGCTGGCGCTGCAGGCCGGCGTCGACTTCAAGCTCGACAACCGCTGGTCGCTCAACGTCGACGTGAAAAAAGTGCGGATCCGCAGCGACGTCGAGATCGGTGGCGCGCGCGCCAGCCGGGTGCGGGTCGATCCGTTGCTGCTCGGCGTCGGCCTGGGCTACCGTTTCTAGGCTCGCCCCAACGTAAAATCGTAAAAGTTCCGCTTTCTCCAAAAGCGTTGCCGGCCCCGTGCCGGCTTTTTTATGCCGCAAGCACTGCGCGCAGGGCGCCGCGCAGCGCGTTGCAGACCACGATCTCCTGCGCCCGCAGCAGGGTCTCGCGCGCGATCGGCACTTCGATCGCGGACCAGGCCGGATCGTCCAGCAGCACGCTTCTCATCACGCCCGGCAGCAGGCCGGACGACAGCGGCGGCGTGTACCAGCGGCCGCCAATGCGCACGAACACGTTGCTGCGGCCGCCTTCGGTGAGCTCGCCGCGTTCGTTGAAGAACAGGGTATCGAAGGCGCCGACCGCTTCCGCGGCGCGCCAGGCGGCGTCGTAGCGGGCGCGGACGCTGGTTTTATGGCGCAGGAACAGGTCGTCGGATTGCACCGGCGTGTCCGCCAGCAGCAGCCGCACCGGCGCGTCCGGCAGCGGCGCCAGCGCGGCGCTCTGCACCACCACTTCGCCGTCGGCCTTCACGGCCAGGCGCAGGCGGTGGGGCAGGCCGGGGGGCAGCACGGCGACGGCGGCCTGCGCGCCGGCGCGTGCCAGCTCGGGGTCGAACGGGTAGCCGAAGCAGGCGCACGAGGCCTGCAGGCGCGCCAGGTGGCGCGCCAGGTGGCGGCAGCCATTCGCGCGCGTGGCGTACATGGTCTCGAAGATCTCGAAGTCGTTCGCCAGCCCGGTCAGGAAGCCCGCCTTCAGCCGGCATTCGGCATACTCGGCCGCGGCGTCGCTGTCGTGGACGATGCCGGCGCCGACGCCCATCTCGCCGTGGCGCACGCCGCCGTGTTCCGGCTGCAGCACCAGGGTGCGGATCGGGACCGACAGGCAGAAGTCGCCGACCTGCGCGCCAGGCTGGGAAGCGGGCAGGGAAGCGGGCGGGTCGATCCAGCCCAGCGCCCCGGTATAGATGCCGCGCGCCGCCGGTTCCAGTGCGTGGATGATCTCCATCGTGCGGCGCTTGGGCGCGCCGGTGATCGAGCCGCACGGGTACAGCGCCTCGAAGATCGCGGACAGGTCCACGCCGGGGGCGAGCTGGGCCTGGATGGTCGACGTCATCTGCAACACGCGGCCGTAGGGGCGCACCTCGAACAGCGCCGGCACGCCCACGCTGCCGGTGCGTGCGATGCGGCCCAGGTCGTTGCGCAGCAGGTCGACGATCATCAGGTTTTCGGCGCGGTTCTTGGGGTCGCTCGCCAGGGCGTCGGCGCGCGCCGCGGTATCGGCCGCGTCGGCACCGGCCGGCGCCGTGCCCTTCATCGGACGCGCCAGCAGGCGGCCGGCGTCGTGGCGCACGAACAGTTCCGGCGACAGCGACAGCACGGTCCTGCCGTCCGGCAGGCCGACCAGGGCGCCGTAGGGCACCGGCTGGCGTGCGCGCAGGCGCGCATACAGCGCGAACACCGAGCCGAAGGCGTCGAAGCGCAGGCGGTAGGTGTAATTCACCTGGTAAGTGTCTCCGGCCGCGATGTAGTCCCGGATGGTATCGATGGCGCGCGTAAAAGCCGCTTCGTCGACGTTGGGGCGCACGGCGCCGGTGCCGGCCGGCCCAAGGCCGTCCGCGGCGGCGCGCGCTTCGAGCCAGGCCGCCACCCCGGCCGCGTCCAGCGCCTCGTAGCGCTCGAACAGCAGCACCTGGGCCAGCGGACCGTCGACCGGGTCGTCCGCGATGCCGAGCAGCCGTTCGCCCAGTTCGTAGGTCAGCACCGGCACCGCGTACAGGCCGCGCCGCAACGCGTCCTGCAGGCGCGCCAGCAGCTGCGGCCATTCCTCGACGCTGTGGCAGGCCAGGGTGCCGGCGTGCGCGCGGTACAGGCGCGAGCGCGCCTGGCGCCCGCCGTCCGGACCGGCATCGTCGAGCAGGGCGAAGATCGCGGCGGCGTCCATCGCTCAGGCCGCCAGCAGCAGCGCCAGCTGCAGCGGGCTGTGCTCGGCCGGGTGCTGCTTGAAACCGCTCTTGGCGTAGCGGTGCCAGCGTCCGACCACGTACGACACCAGCAGGGCGGCGCGCGCGCCGACGTCTTCCTCGCGCCCATGGTCCTGGGTGACGGCCACCCGCAGCGCGCCCTTGAACGCCAGTTCGACCTTATCGTAGAACCCGTTCATGCGCAGCTGCAGGCGCTCGTCCTCGCCGACCAGGGCATCGCCGATCAGCACCCGCGTCATGCCGGGGTTCCTGGCGGCGAAGGACAGCAGCATCTGCAGCATCGCATGCGCCTGGGCCACGCCGCTTTCCTCGCGCTCGGTGATCTGGTTGATCACGCCGAACACGCTCGACTCGATGGACTCGATGAGGCCCTCGAACATCTGTGCCTTGCTGGCGAAATGGCGGTACAGCGCCGCTTCCGACACCGACAGTTTCGCGGCCAGCGCGGCGGTCGTGATCTTCTCGCCCTTGGGGTGTTCGAGCATGGCCGCCAGAGCCTCGAGGATCTGCAGTTTGCGCTGGCCCGGCTTGGTGCTTGCCATCTCTTTCGGATTCCCTTTACGTGTTTGATTTAGCGCAGCCGGCGCAGTTGCGCCGGCAGCCGAAGCACGGATTTTACTTTGACATCGACGTAGCCGGGGCGTTTGACCATCTTCGGCAGCGGTGCCTTGCCGATCGGATCGCTGTAGCGCAGGTACTGGGTGACCCAGGCGGTGCGCAGGCCGAGCTGCTTGGCGTGCTTCAGGTTGACCAGCGTGTCCTCGACCAGGATGCAGCGGTGCGGCGCCAGGCGGTGCTTGCGCATCAGCCGGCGCAGCATCAGCTTCGACGGCTTCGGGCGCAGCCGGCCGTGCACGTGCATGTCCTCGATCGCGACGTGGTGGGCGAAATGGCGCTGCAGGCCGAGGTGGCGCATCACGCCGGTGGAGTAGGTGGTGGGCGCGTTGGTCAGCAGGATCTTGCGGCCGGGCAGGCGCCGCAGCAGGCGCGACAGGCCGCGCTCGAACCGGATCATCTCGTGCAGCGCGCCCAGGTCGTGGGTCTCGCGCAGGAAGTCGGCGGCGTCGACCTGGTGGTGGCGGATCATGCCGAGCAGCGTCGCGCCGTATTTCTTCCAGTAGCCGATGCGGGCCGCGTTGACGGCTTCACTGGCGGCGGGCGTGACGCCGTCGCCGAGCACGCGCGCGATGTAGGTGTTCATGTTGGCGCTGATCGCCGGGAAGATCGCGTGCGAGGCGTCGTGCAGTGTGTTGTCGAGGTCGAACAGCCAGACGAGGGAGGAGGGAGTGGACACCGGGGGACGAAGAAAGTGGAGGGCAGCCACGATTATAGCGAGCGCACGGCGCGCTCTTCCGGTGCTGTTGGGCGTCGAGCGCATCTACCAAGGAAAGATAAAACAATGCCTCCGCAAGCCGAGGCATTTTTACTGTTTTCTTTTACTTGTACCTGAAAAGAAAAAAGGCCCGACGAGTCGGACCTTTTTTCTTTGATTCTGGCGGAGCGGACGGGGCTCGCCCACATCCTGCGGGCCGCGGAATCGCTTGCAAGCGATTCCCTTCGAGCCCGAAGCCGGCTCTCCCGCAGGGGAGAGCCTCCTGTACCGCAAAAGAAAAAAGGCCCGACGAGTCGGACCTTTTTTCTTTGATTCTGGCGGAGCGGACGGGGCTCGAACCCGCGACCCCCGGCGTGACAGGCCGGTATTCTAACCAACTGAACTACCGCTCCAGAACTGGTGCCCTTGACGTGGATTGAACACGTGGCCTCTCCCTTACCAAGGGAGTGCTCTACCACTGAGCTACAAGGGCATTCACATCTTGCTGCGACATTTCGTCGCCACAAAATTTCAGTGCGAGCGGATCATAGTGCCAAAAGCCTGTTCGGTCAAGACTTCCAGCAATAAAGAGTGCTCGATACGGCCATCGATGATGTGCACCGTATTGACGCCGGACTTGGCGGCGTCCAGCGCCGACGAGATTTTCGGCAGCATGCCGCCGGAAATCGTGCCGTCCGCGAACATCTCGTCGATCTCGCGCGCCGACAGGTCGGTGACCAGGTTGCCCTGCTTGTCCTGCACACCGGCGATATTGGTCATCATGATCAGCTTTTCGGCTTTCAGGATTTCCGCGATCTTGCCGGCGACCACGTCGGCATTGATGTTGTAGGCCTGGCCATCCTGGCCGAAGCCGATCGGCGAGATGATCGGGATGAAGGCGTCGTCCTGCAGGGCTTTCACCACCGCCGGGTTGATCGCTTCGATTTCGCCGACGAAGCCGATGTCGAGGAACTCGCCCGGATGGTCCTTGTCCGGCATCGACATCTTGCGAGCGCGGATCAGGCCGCCGTCCTTGCCGGTCAGGCCGACCGCCTGGCCGCCGTAGTGGTTGATCAGCATGACGATGTCCTGCTGGACTTCGCCGCCCAGCACCCACTCGACCACTTCCATGGTCTCTTCGTCGGTGATGCGCATGCCTTGCACGAAGGTGCCCTGCTTGCCGATTTTCTTGAGCGCGTTGTCGATCTGGGGACCGCCACCGTGCACCACCACCGGGTTCATGCCGACCAGTTTCAACAGGATGACGTCGCGCGCGAAGCCGTGCTTCAGGCGCTCGTCGGTCATCGCATTGCCGCCGTATTTGATGACGATGGTTTTGCCGTGGAAATTACGGATATAGGGAAGTGCTTCGGCCAGGATCTGCGCCTTGATCTGCGGCGAGACCGCAGTCAGGTCATTGTGCTGGTCGTCGCCCAAGGTAGACAGCGTAGCGTTCATGGGGGGTCCAAAAAGAATTTGCGAGATTTTACAGGCAACATGCCCTCGCAGTGGGCATTATAGAGACTTCATGTTGTATTTTCCCGGCGCTCCCGTTATCGTGGGGCGGATATGAAGCCTCCACCGTCCTGTTCCGTATTGCCGCGGGAGACCGCATGAGCACATGTTCCCGTTGCGGCGCCGCCCTGGCCTGCGCGATGACCGACGGCGCCGGCGGCCCGTGCTGGTGCATGGATCTGCCGCCCGTGGTCCCGGTGCCGGCTGCGGACGGACCCGCCGCCGGCTGCTGGTGCCGCGCCTGCCTGGAACAGCATATCGCGCAATCGACCGCGGCGGCGCCTGCCACGCCGCGGCCCGCGTCTTCCTCCGCATCTTCGTCCGGCTAGGTCCGCGCCGTCAGCGCGCGGTGCGGAAGAAATGCATCATCGCCTGGCTGGCGCTGGGCCCCTTGCCGTCGGTATAGCTGCCGCGCGCGTCGCCGCCCGACCAGGCGTGGCCGGAGCCGTGCACCACCCAGTGTTCCGCGTGCACGCTGCCGTCGGCACGGCGGTGCAGGGTGCGCGTGTAGGCGTGGCCGTGCGGCACCTGGCCCGGTTCGATTTCCACCGCCTCGTGCGGATGGCGCCGGCGCCGCTGGATCAGCTCGTCGCCATTGGCCGGATGCACGGTGGTGTCGCGGTCGCCGTGGAACACGATGATCGGCAACTGCCGTCCAGGCACATGCTGGCGCCGGAAATCGCCCTGCATGGCGGCCATGGCCGAGGGCAGGTCGTGCGCCGCCGCGAACGGCAGGCCGGAATGCACGCCCACCGCCGCGTACAGGTCGGGATACAGCGTGCCCATGATCGCGGCCATGGCGCCGCCCGCCGACAGCCCGGCCACGTACACGCGGCCGGGATCGACCACGTAGCGCGCCATGATGTCCCGGGTGAGGCCGGCGATGATCGAAGGCTCTCCTTGGCCATGCCGCTGGTCGACCGCGCTGAACCAGTTCCAGCAGCGCGAGGCGTTGGCCCCCTGCGACTGGGCCGGATACACGACCAGGCAGCCGGATTCCTCGGCCAGCGCGTTCATGCCGGTGCCGAGCGCGAAGTCGTCGGGATGCTGGCTGCAGCCGTGCAGCATCACCAGCAGCGCCGCAGGCTGTCCGGCGTAGCTACTGGGCACGTACAGCTTGTAGTGGCGGGTGCCGGCGTCGTTGGTGTAGGACGCGTCGATGAAATGACCGGGCAGCCCGATCGCGGCGGCGCCGCTCGACAGGGGCGGGACGTTGAACGGATTGCCGCCGGGCTGGCCGAGACGGCTGAGGCCGGCCAACATGTCGGAGAATGGGTCGTAGCTGCGAGGATCGTGGCTGGCCCGGTTGGAGGCGGCGTTGGATTTATCGTGCGACATGGTGGGGTGTGCCGCCGGGTGCAGGGCGGAAGCGTTCTTGATGGATTCGTGGAGGACGGTGCGTGCGACGGACGGACCGCGGCGGATCAGCGAACGGGTCGCTGCGCGCATCTGCGCGAACAGTTTATTGCTTAAATTCATCGGCACTCCTTGTCTGGTGTGTCGGCGCTGGCGCCGGCAGGTGCCCTTGGGTGGATGAGCCCCCAGTCTTGGTGGTCAAGCTTGCGTCAGCCTTACAAGGGTGTATGCGTGGCGCGACTGCGCCGGATGCGTTACGCTGTGCAATATGAAGCCGGAAGACCAGACCCCCGTTCCCTCCCCCTGCATCAGCCTGTGCAAGATGTCACCCGACACCGGCCTGTGCGAGGGCTGCCTGCGCACCATCGACGAGATCATCGCCTGGAGCCAGGCCAGCGACGATGTCAAACGCGGCGTGTGGGCCGAGATCCGCCGGCGCGAATCGCAGATCGAGTTCGACTAGCGCGGCCGGCCGGTCGGGGCGGCAAAGAATTAGAGCCGGGAATCTAGCACGGTCGTTCTTTTCTGCGCCATAATCGCCGGGCTGCTTCGATCAACTCCTGACCACGCGAGAGACCCCACATGGCGCTGCCCACCGTCCTGCAAGACCTGTCCTTACCCGTCATCGCCTCGCCGATGTTCATCGCCAGCGGTCCCGCGCTGGTGGCCGCCCAGTGCAAGGCGGGCATCGTCGGCTCGTTCCCGGCGCTGAACGCGCGCCCGGCCGAGCAGCTGGACGTGTGGCTGACCGACCTGCAGGATGAGCTGAAGGCGTATCAGGACGCGCATCCGGATCAAAAAGTCGGTCCGATCGCGGTGAACCAGATCGTGCACCAGTCGAACGACCGCCTGGCGCACGACGTCGAGGTGTGCGTAAAACACCAGGTGCCGATCATCATCTCCTCGCTGCGCGCGCCGCCGCAGGCCATGCTGGATGCCGTGCACAGCTACGGCGGCATCGTGCTGCACGACGTGGTCTCGATCCGCCACGCGGAAAAGGCGCTGGAAGCGGGCGTCGACGGCCTGATCCTGGTGGCGGCCGGTGCCGGCGGCCATGCGGGCGCGCTGTCGCCGTTCGCGCTGGTGGGGGAAGTCCGCAAGTTCTTTGACGGCCCGGTGGCCCTGTCCGGCGCCATCGCCACCGGCGACGCCATCCTCGCGGCCCAGGCCATGGGCGCCGACTTCGCCTACATCGGCTCGCGCTGGCTGGCCACGCAGGAATCGAACGTCAACGATGCCTACCGCGACGCGATCGTGGAATCCAGCGCGGCGGACGTGGTCTACACCAACCTGTTCACCGGCGTGCACGGCAACTACCTGAAAAAATCGATCGTGGCGGCGGGGCTGGACCCGGACAACCTGCCGGTGTCGGACAAGAGCAAGATGAGCTTCGGCTCGGGCAGCGCCAAGGCCTGGCGCGATATCTGGGGCGCGGGGCAGGGCGTCGGCTTGATGGAGGACGTGCCGACGGTGGCGCAGATGGTGGCGCGCCTGAAGCAGCAGTACGAGGCGGCGCGCGGGCGCTTGGGACTGCGCGTTTAAGCTACCGCCGTCCCCGCGCAGGCGGGGACCCATACCGAGCGACAGCGGTCGATACGCCGGCATTGCAGCGTCGTTACATTCGGCACGGGCCCCCGCTTTCGCGGGGGCGACGTTCAAGCGCTGACAACCGATTTCAGGCAGCAGGCGTCTCTGCTTCCACCTGCTTGTCCGCATCCCGGATTACCCACAAGCCCGGCAGGTTACGCCAGTACCCATGCGCATCCATGCCGAAGCCGACCACGAAGCGGTTCGGAATGCTCAGGCCGACGATGTCCGCCTGCACCGGCTTGGTCTTGCCGAGGTCCTTGTCGGCGAACACGGCCAGGATCACCTCGGCCGCGCCCATGTCGAGCAGGCGCTGCTTCACGTGGGCCAGGGTCTCGCCCTCGTCGAGGATGTCGTCGACCACGATGATGATGCGGCCGGCCACGTTCTGGCGCGGGATCACCTTCCACACCACTTCGCCGCCCTTGTCGAGGTCGCCGTAGCGGGTCACGTGGATGTAGTCGAATTCGAGCGGGAAGCTCAATTGGGGCAGCAGGTTGCCGGTGAATACCACCGCGCCGCCCATCACGCCGAGCACCAGCGGAAAGGCGCCGGTCTCGTCGTTGTCGAAACGCTGGTTCAGCACGGCGGCCACGTTGCCGACGGCGGCCGCCACGGTGTCCGCGCTGACGATTTCCTCGGCATGGGCCATCAGTTCGCGCGCACGGGTGTAATGAAAGTCTTGCATGGTCTGTCTGCAGTAAAAAGGTACGGTTGGATTATCCGCCAGAATCATCCGAACGGTGTTCCGCTTGCGGGCGGGTATGATACGGGACTTGGATAACATTCGAACATCACGAGTTCTTGCCTATGCCCGCTCCTGACACCACCGGCCTGCGTGCCGAACGCCTGGCCCGGCTGCGCGCCGCGATGGCGCGCCACGGCGTCGACGCCGTCATCGTGCCGTCCGCCGACCCGCACCTGTCCGAATACCTGCCCGGCCGCTGGCAAGGCCGCGAGTGGCTGTCCGGTTTTACCGGCTCGGTCGGCACCTTCATCGCCACCGCCAGCTTCGCCGGCGTCTGGACCGACGGCCGCTACTACACCCAGGCCGAGAACGAACTGGCCGGCACCGGGATCCGGCTGATGAAGATCCCGTCCGGCGCCAGCCTGCTGCACATCGACTGGCTGGCCGAGCACCTCGAGGCCGGCCAGACGGTGGCGGTCGACGCGCGCGTGCTGGGCCTGGCCGTGGCGCGCCTGCTGGGCGACGCCTTGCGCGCGCGCGGCATCCTGCTGCGCACCGACGTCGACCTGCTGGACGCCATCTGGGACGACCGTCCCGGCCTGCCGCCCGAAGCCGTGTTCGAGCACGCGGCGCCGTACGCGACGCTCGAGCGCGCCGATAAACTGCACGCCACCCGCAACGCGATGGCGAAGCTGGGCGCGCAGGCGCATTTCATTTCGACCCTGGACGACATCGCCTACCTGTTCAACCTGCGCGGCGCCGACGTCAGCTACAACCCGGTGTTCCTGGCCCACGCGCTGGTGGAATCCAGCCGCGCCACGCTGTTCGTCGCCGACGGCAAGGTGCCCGATGCACTGCGCGCGCGCCTGGAACGCGACGGCGTGCGCGTCGCGCCCTACGCCGACGCGGCGTCCGCCCTGGCTGCGCTCGCGGACGGCGCGACGCTGCTGGTCGATCCGCGCCGCATCACCGCCGGCATGCGCGCCGCGGTGCCGGCGGGCGTGCGGGTGGTGGAGGCGATCAACCCCACCACTTACGCCAAGTCGCGCAAGCTGCCCGCCGAGGTGCAACATGTGCGCGCCGCCATGGAGCAGGACGGCGCCGCCCTGTGCGAATTCTTCGCCTGGCTCGAGGGAGCGTTCGACGACGGCACCCCGCTGACCGAAATCACGATCGACGAACGGATCACCGCCGCGCGCGCGCGCCGTCCCGGCTTCGTCAGCCCCAGCTTCGGCACCATCGCCGGCTTCAACGCCAACGGCGCCATCATGCACTACCGCGCCACGCCGCAAGCGCATGCACGCATCGCGGGCGACGGCCTGCTCCTGATCGATTCCGGCGGCCAGTACCTGGGCGGCACCACCGACATCACGCGCGTGGTCCCGGTCGGTACGGTGTCCGATGCGCAGAAGCGCGACTTCACGCTGGTGCTGAAGGGGATGATCAATCTGTCGGTGGCGCGCTTCCCGCGCGGTACCCGGGGACCGATGCTCGACGCGCTGGCGCGCGCGCCGATCTGGGCCGCCGGCATCGACTATGGCCACGGCACCGGCCACGGCGTCGGCTATTTCCTGAACGTGCACGAGGGGCCGCAGGTGATTTCGCCGACCGCGCTGCCCGAACCGCACACGGCGATCGAGCCGGGCATGATCACCTCGAACGAGCCCGGCATCTACCGCCCGGGGCACTGGGGCATCCGCATCGAGAACCTGGTGCTGGCCGAGGTCGTCGCGAACGGCGAGTTCGGCGAGTTCCTCGGCTTCGAGACGCTGACGCTGTGCCCGATCGATACCCGCTGCCTGGACATGGGCCTGCTGCGCACCGACGAAGTCGCCTGGCTGAACGATTACCACCGCACCGTGCGCACGCGCCTGCTCCCGCACGTGACGGGCGCCGCGCGCGACTGGCTCGAACTGCGCACGGTCCCACTTTCCCCCCCGGAGGTCTGAGATGGCAAGCGCCCGCTCCACCCGCGCCAGCGCCGCCGTCGACCGCCTCAAGCGGCGTACCGGCATCACCTCGTATTCGATGGCGCGTACCGGCGACGGCCTGTTCTTCCTGTCCGAGAAGCCGGGCGCGCCGCCGCTGTGCGCGCCGCTCGAAATGGACGATTTCGTGGCCTTCGTGAACGGTCTCGGACCGCAGGAGGTCAAGCGCGTCAGCAAGCACGACGTCGAATTCGAGAAGCAGCTGGTCCGGAAAAAGCCGGAATAGCCCGTGATCCTGCAGGATTCGGCACTCTCGATACCGGCGCTGATCGCGGCCTACTGGTCGCCGAGCGAACTTGCGACCAACGGCCTGATCCTGATGAACCTAGTCGGCGCGCTGCTGCTCGGCCTGATGGTCGGCTACGAGCGCTCGTACCACGGCCGCGCCGCCGGCATGCGCACCTATGGCCTGGTGTGCATGGCCTCGGCCGGGCTGACCATCATCGCCGGCTATCCGAACTACTGGTATGGCGGGCATGGCGCGGCGGCGGCGCTGGTCGACCCGACCCGCGTGATCCAGGGCGTGGTGACCGGCATCGGCTTCCTCGGCGCCGGCGTCATCATGCGCTCGGGTTTTACCATCAGCGGTTTGACCACGGCGGCCTCGATCTGGGCCTCGTCGGTGATCGGCATCATGGTCGGCGTCGGCTTTTACCTGGCCGCGATGGGCCTGGCCTTCTTTTCGGCCATGATCATGATCTACCTGAACCGCGCGGTCGGCATGCTGCCATCTCGCCACGCGGTGGCGGTGACGCTGCGCTTCAAGCCCGGCGTACGGCCCCAGGAAGAGGTGCTGCGCAAGGCGGCGCTCGAGCGCGGCTACGAGATCGCCGGCGGCTCGCTCACCATCGGCAGCGACCGCAACGCCCAGGAGTGGCGCTTCGTGGCGCTGGCGCTGGCCGGCCAGAGCGGGGCGCCGCTGTCCTCGCTGGCCGGCGAATTGTCGGCGCTCGACGGCGTGGACGGCTTCCAGCTGTCGCATGCGAGGAACTAAAACAACGATTTGGATACGATGACCCCACAGGACGTACTCGATTTCTGGTTCGGCGCACCCGGCAGCGCCGATGCCGGCCAGGTCCGCCGCGCATGGTTCGTCAAGGACGAGGCCTTCGACGCGCTGATCCGCGAACGCTTCGGCGCCACCATCGACGCCGCCGTCGCCGGCGGCCTGCGCGAATGGGACGACGGCGGTCCACCCGGCGTGCTGGCGCGCCTGCTGGTGCTCGACCAGTTCACCCGCAACGCCTGGCGCGGCACGCCACGGGCCTTCGCCGGCGATGCGCTGGCGCTGGCGGCGGCGCAGCGGCTGGTGCGGGCCGGCGCCGACCGCGCACTGCCGCCGCAGCAGCGCGCCTTCGTCTACATGCCCTTCGAGCACGCCGAGGATGCCGCCATGCAGGCGCGGGCGGTCGAGCTGTTCGGCGCACTGGCGGCCGCACACCCGGGTTTCGACGAGATGCTCGACTACGCGCACCGCCACCGCGCCGTGATCGCGCGCTTCGGCCGCTTCCCGCACCGTAACGCCATCCTGGGCCGCGCCTCGACGCCGCAAGAGCTGGCGTTCCTGGCGCAGCCGGGTTCCAGGTTCTGACATGGCGCCGCCTGTGCCGCCTTCGCTGAACATCGTCGGCGCCGGCCACGTCGGCCGCGCCCTCGGCCGCGTGTTCGCGGCGCGCCGCCTGTTCGCCGTGCAGGACGTGCTGACCCGTTCGCAGGCGAGCGCGCAGGCGGCCGTCGATTTCATCGGCGCCGGCCAGGCGGTGGACGCGCCCGGCTGGATGCGGCCGGCCCAGGTGTGGATGCTGGCGCTGTCGGACGACCGCATCGGCGAGGTGGCCGCGGCGCTGGCGCAGTCGCAGGACTTCGGCGGTGCCGTGGTGTTCCACTGCAGCGGCGCCAAGGCGTCGACCGAACTGGCGCCGCTGCGCGCGGCCGGGGCGGTGGTGGCCAGCGTGCATCCGGTGCGCAGCTTCGCCGACCCGGCCGCCGTGGCCAGCGCCTTCGACGGCACCTTCTGCGGCGTCGAAGGCGACGCGGACGCGCTGGCGCGGCTGGTGCCGGCCTTCGAGGCCGCCGGGGCGCGCATCGTGCCGATCGACGCCGCCGCCAAGACCGTGTACCACGCGGCCTCGGTATTCGCCTCGAACTACCTGACGACGGTGCTGGACGCGGCGCTGCGCGCCTACCGGGCGGCCGGCATCCCGGAAGAGGTGGCGCGCGAACTGGCGCGGCCGCTGGCCGGCGAAACCCTGGCCAATGTGCTGCGCCTGGGCGCGGAAAAGGCGTTGTCCGGCCCGATCGCGCGCGGCGATACGGCGACGGTGGCGCGCCAGCAGGCCGCCGTCGAAGCCTGGGACGCGCCGGCCGGCCGCCTGTACGCGGCGCTGGCCGAGGCCACCCGCGACCTGGCGCGGCGCAAGCACGGCCATGACCATGACAGCCACGACGGCTGACGATCCTTCCATCGACTTATTTTCAGGAGACTTCCAAAATGCAACTAACCGCCTGGGCCGCGCTGGCCATCCTCGGCGTCTACTTCTGGACCGGCGTCATGGCCGGCTGGGCGCGCGCAAAGTACGGCGTGGCGGCACCGTCGATGGACGGACCGCTGCCGTTCCAGAGCGCCCAGCGGGTGCAGGCCAACACCCTGGAACAGTTGCCGCTGGTGCTGGTGCCGCTTGGACTGTGCGGCCATTACCTGGGCGATGGCTGGGCCGCCGCCGGCGGGCTGCTGTGGTGCCTGGGCCGCATCCTGTACGCACTCGGCTATTACCGCGACCCGGCGCGGCGCGAAGCGGGCTTCGTCATCGGCATGCTGGCCTGCGGCGCTTTGGTGGCGGGAAGTGCCCTGGGCTTGTTGCTGAATTGATCTGTTACGGTGAAGTGCTGTTGCAACAGAGCAAAAAATTGTCGTCGAAGCGTCGACAGGCGCGTCAATGTGCAATAAGCTTGTTGCCTAAATTCAACTATCAATTCAACTTATTTACCAGCGCGAGGGCAGCATGCTGTTTTTGAAGAGTACCAGTGTCACCAAGGCACCCGGCATTTATGAGGTCGACATCGCGGCCAAGCCGCCTGGCAAGACCTATGGCATTTTCCTGGCGACCGACCCGGACAATCCGCCGCACGCCGTGCTGACCGCACTGTCGGAACTGGGCTTCGAGACCGTTCACCAGCAGAACTATGTGCATCGGGACAAGGGCAAGGTGCTCGACCTGCATTTTCAGAAGAACGGCAGCGATCTGTTCAATGGCTGGAAGGCGGAGGAGTGCGCCAGCAACCTGGCGGCCATCGATTGCCTGTTCGGGAATGTCGGCATCAAGGTCGCCCCGCGCGTGATGAGCCTGGCGGAAGCTTACGCATAAGGCCTTGCCTGCCTGCTGCGCGCCGTATCGCCGCCGAAGCGTTGCAGGATCAGCGCACCTCGACGTGATACAAGGCCCATGGGCAGGCGGTGAAGCGCCGTGCCAGCGGCAGCTTCGCCAGCGCCGGCAGCCGGTCGGCATCGTGGACCGCCCACAGCGGCCCCAGTCCCCCCAGCGGCATCGGTTCGCCATCGATATGGGTGGCCACGATGACGCGCCGCGTGCGCGCCTGCGCACCGCTCAGCTCGACGTTATAGCCATCCACCGCGCGCAGCACCAGCACGGTCCCGTCGCCGATGCCGGCACCGGCGCGTGCCAGCACGTCCAGCAGCAGCGGGCCGCGCAGCGTGTGCGGCTTGGCGTCGTACTCCAGGGTCGGCCGGATCGTCCGCGGCGCCAGTTGCAGCAGCGCGGCGTGATCGAAGGCGTAGGCCTTGGTAAATTGCACACCCTGCTTGTGCATCATCTGGTCGAGTACCGGGTCGAACGGACCACGGTTGGTGTGGGCGATGGCGCCGGTGACGGTCAGCAAGGCAGGGCCGCGGCCGGCCGGCAGCGATGACTGCTGCGCCCGGCCGGCGAGCGGCAGGGCGCCAGCGGCGGCGGCACCCAGGAACTGGCGTTTGTTCATGCGAAAATGCGGGTCGGTGGGATGGCCCATCATGATCGCACATTCTCCCCATGGATCTCTTCTCGGCCGCCGACGGCCTCCCGGCCCTGCATCCGGATCGCTTGACCCCGATCCCGATCGAAGACGGCGCACTGGCCATGCTGGCGCACATGCCGCTGCCGGCCGCTACCGAACAGGTGCTGGCGCGCCTGATCGAGGACACCCCGTGGCGCGCCGAGACCGTCGTCGTCTACGGCAAGCGCTACCTGCAGCCGCGCCTGACGGCCTGGTACGGCGAGGCCGGCTATGCCTATTCCGGGCTGACCCTGGCGCCGGCGCCGATGACGCCGCTGCTGGCCGAACTGCGCACGCGCGTCGAGGCGCTCACCGGCCACCGCTACAACAGCGTGCTGCTGAATTACTACCGCGACGGCGGCGACAGCATGGGCATGCACAGCGATAACGAACCGGAACTCGGCCCGGCACCGGCGATCGCTTCGCTCAGCCTGGGCGCCACCCGCACCTTTGTCCTGCGCCACAAGGCCAGCAAGCGCACCGTCAAGCTCGATTTGACGGATGGCAGCCTGTTGTTGATGGCAGGTGCCCTGCAGACACATTGGTTGCATGGCATAAATAAGACGATCAGAGCGCTCGGTCCCCGGGTTAACCTGACTTTTCGCTACATCGTCTAAATCATGTATATCCCGCAGTAATTTCAGCCTACTACTACTGAACGATAAGTCATTAAGTTACATCTTCTTACAGTTCTTACCAAATGGGCACGGACTTAACCCAAGCACAGTGCTATCTTGACTACATCGCGATTCCATTGAATTGCGAACCAGTCAAACAAAACAGAGGATTCGTAATGAAAAAGCTCATCGTTGCACTGATCGCCGGTGCTGCCGCCATGTCGGCAGCCCAAGCCCAGACCACCACCCCCGGCCACGCCTACCTGGGCGTCGGTGTCGCCAGCGCCGACCATGAAGACGGCAACGGCTTCGAGAGCGACGGCTGGAAAGCTTCGGGCAAGATCTTCGGCGGTTATGAATTCAACCAGAACTGGGGCGTCGAAGCCGGTTACACCGACTTCCGCAAGGCTGACGTGAACGGCGTCACCGGCCGCGGCGAAACCAAGGGCTACGGCTACTACGTCGCCGCCAAGGCCACCGCACCGATCAACGAAAAGTTCGGCGTGTACGGCAAGCTGGGCCTGCAGAACAGCCAGCGTGAACTGAACACTCCGCTGCTGAACGTGAAAGACCACGCCACCGACGCCTATGGCGCAGTCGGCGTGCAGTACAACGTGAACCAGCAAGTTGCCCTGACCGCCGAATACGAGCGTTATGGCAAGAGCAAGGACTTCGGCGCCACCGCCAACGTCGTGACCGTCGGCGCACGCTACAGCTTCTGATTGCTGTCGCAAGCCATGAAAAAGGGACCTTCGGGTCCCTTTTTTGTTGCAACATCCGAATCAACGCAGTGCGTGCGGCTGCGACACCGCCGCCCGCATCCACGGCGGCGGCAAGGACACCTCGGGCGCGCGGAAGCCGGACGCGACGAAGCGGTGCAGCGACGACCACTGCCACTCGGCCGCATGCTGGCACAAACCGTGGCGCACCGGATTGCCGTGCAGGTAATCGATCAGCGCCGTGTAGTCGTCGTCGTCGACGATGCGGTAATCGCGGTAATGGCGTTCCCAGATCGCTTCGCCGCTGCCGGCCACGCGCAGGCCCGGCAGGCAGGCCTTGTTCAAGGCTTTCGAAAAGGCGATCTTGACCGCGCGCCAGCGCATGGCGCAATCGTGGTCGCCCGGCGGCAGCGTCCAGATCGTGTGGGCGTGGCTGGGCAGGACGACCCAGGCATCGACGTGGAAAGGCTTGCGGATCCGGGCCTGGCGCATGGCCTCGCCGAATGCCGAAAAATGGTCCGTCAGCAAGGTGCTATTGCGGTCCAACAATCGCACCGTGAAGAAGAACGTCCCGCCTGGGACGCGGTTATCGCGGTAATGTGTCATGAACCTGGTGTGCCAAGCGGCGTTGTCATTTCGATATGGCGCAAACGCGCGCGGCTTGAACAATCTCAACGACGATCGATTCTACACATGGCTTTGCGATAAGGCTTTTTCATTTCCGCACGAAAATTATTCGACGTTCGCAGCGAGATAGACACAATTCAAAACAAAAAACCTGGCTGCCGATGGCCGGCAGCCAGGTTTATGGGTCGATCCACACCAGCGCGCGCTGGCGCGGGTGCACGCCTGCGTTTAAGCGGACAGCGGCTTGTAGCGGATACGCTTCGGCTTGGCACCTTCTTCGCCCAGGCGTTTCTTCTTGTCGGCTTCGTATTCCTGGTAGTTACCGTCGAAGAAAGTGACTTGCGAGTTGCCCTCGAACGCCAGGATGTGCGTCGCGATGCGGTCCAGGAACCAGCGGTCGTGCGAGATCACCATCACGCTGCCGGCGAATTCCAGCAGGGCGTCTTCCAGCGCGCGCAGGGTTTCCACGTCGAGGTCGTTCGACGGTTCGTCCAGCAGCAGGACATTGCCGCCCTGCAGCAGGGTTTTCGCCAGGTGCAGGCGGCCGCGTTCGCCGCCGGACAAGTTGCCGACCACCTTCTGCTGGTCGCCGCCCTTGAAATTGAAGCGGCCCAGGTAGGCGCGCGACGGCATTTCGAAGCGGCCGACGCTGAGCATGTCGGCGCCGCCGGTGACGTCTTCGAACACGGTCTTGGTGTTGGACAGGTCTTCGCGGGTCTGGCCGACCAGCGACACCCTGGCCGTCTGGCCGATCTTGACTTCGCCGCTGTCCGGCTGCTCGAGGCCGGCGATCATCTTGAACAGGGTCGACTTGCCGGCGCCGTTCGGACCGATGATGCCGACGATCGCGCCCGGCGGGATCGTGAACGACACGTTGTCGATCAGCAGACGGTCGCCGAAGGCCTTGGAGACATTCTTGAACTCGATGACTTCGTTGCCCAGGCGTTCCGCGACCGGAATAAAGATTTCCTGGGTTTCGTTGCGCTTCTGGTATTCGTATTCGCTCAGCTCGTTGAAGCGGGCCAGGCGCGCCTTCGACTTGGCTTGCCGTGCCTTCGGGTTCTGGCGTGCCCATTCGAGTTCCTTGGCCAGCGCCTTCTGGCGTGCCGATTCGGTCGCCTCTTCCTGTTTCAGGCGGGCCTGCTTCTGGTCCAGCCAGGACGAGTAATTGCCTTTCCACGGGATGCCCGAACCGCGGTCCAGTTCCAGGATCCATTCGGCGGCGTTGTCGAGGAAGTAGCGGTCGTGGGTGATGCCGACCACCGTGCCCGGGAAGCGCAGCAGGAACTGTTCCAGCCACTCGACCGATTCGGCGTCCAGGTGGTTGGTCGGCTCGTCCAGCAGCAGCATGTCCGGCTTGCTCAGCAGCAGCTTGCACAGCGCCACACGGCGCTTCTCGCCGCCCGACAGCACGCCGACCTTGGCGTCCCACGGCGGCAGGCGCAGCGCATCGGCGGCCATTTCCAGCTGCAGGTTCAGGTTGCCGCCGTCGGCCGCGGCGATGATCGATTCCAGGCGCTCCTGCTCCTTGGCCAGCGCGTCGAAATCGGCGTCTTCTTCCGCATACGCGGCGTACACGGCTTCCAGCTTGGCTTGCGCCTCGAAGGCTTCGCCCAGGCCGCTTTCGACTTCCTGGCGCACGGTCTTTTCCGGATCCAGCTGCGGTTCCTGCGGCAGGTAGCCGATGTTCAGGCCCGGCATCGGGCGTGCTTCGCCCTGGATGTCGGTGTCGATGCCGGCCATGATCTTCAGCAGCGTCGACTTGCCCGAGCCGTTCAGGCCCAGCACGCCGATCTTCGCGCCCGGGAAGAAGGACAGCGAAATATCTTTGAGGATCTGCCGTTTCGGTGGGACGATCTTGCCCACGCGGTTCATGGTGTAGACGTAATTGGCCATGTGATGAGTGATTCGATGTGAAATAAGGACGACAGGATACTGTAAAAATTCGGGGTCAGAGCACAAGTTTTACGCGCCCGACCCGCCGCTTCATTGTGGGAAGCGGACGGCAAGCGGTAAAACATGTGCTCTGACCCCGAAGTGCGGTCGATTGTGGTTTGCCGCCGGTCAAGCCTTGGCGGTGGCGGCCGGGCGGCGCAGCAAGCCTTCGAGGGCGAACAGGCCCAGGGCCAGCCAGATCAGGGCGAAGCCGACCAGGCGGTCCGCCGTGAACGCTTCGTGGAAGATCCAGACGCCGAGCAGGAATTGCAGGGTCGGCGACAGGTATTGCAGCAGCCCCAGTACCGACAAGGGGATTTTGCGCGCGCCCGAGGCGAACAGCAGCAGCGGCACCGCGGTGATCGGCCCGGCGGCGACCAGCAGCACGCGCGTCGTGTCCGAGCCGGTGTTGATGAAGGCGTTCTGGCCGTGCACGGTCAGCCAGGCGACGTAGCCGGCCGCCAGCGGGAACAGCACCATGGTCTCGAACGACAGGCCCTCCAACGCGCCCAGCGCGGCGGTCTTGCGCAGCAGGCCGTAGCCGCCGAACGAGGCCGCCAGCGCCAGCGCGATCCAGGGCACGGTGCCCGCTTGCCAGGTCAGCCAGGCGACACCGAGCGCCGCCACCGCGATCGCCATCCATTGCGTGCGGCGCAGGCGTTCCTTCAGCAGCACGTAGCCGAACATGATGTTGACCAGGGGATTGATGAAGTAGCCCAGGCTCGCTTCGATCACGTGGCCGTTGTTCACCGCCCAGATGTAGATCAGCCAGTTGATGCTGAGCAGCAGGGCGGAGGCGGCGAAGCTGCCGGCCACGCGCGGCCGGCGCACGATCGACAGCCAGGCCCACTGGCGCCGCAGCACCAGCACGATCAACAGGAACAGCAGCGACCACAGCATGCGGTGGGCCAGGATCTGCAGCGGCGGGACTTCGTCGATGGCGTGGAAATACAGCGGAAACAGGCCCCAGCACAGGAAGGCGAGGGCGGCGGGCAGGATGCCGGTGCGCATGGATGTTATAAGTAGACTTATCGGGCCGACATTATCCCCGAAGCTGGCCCGGCTTGCCGGCATGGTCATATCGGCACTGCCAAGGCCGGGACCGCCGCGCCTAGCCGCGCGCTCGCCCAGCAGCGGATCGGGCAGACTGCGGTTTTGCTTGAACAAAAACTTTGAGAAAATAGTCTGCTTGCTGGAACGCCCAGCTTGTCTTTCCTTGTCTATTATTCTATTGTGCAACGCACCAGAACAACCAAGGTGAAAACTTGTCGCAACATAATAAAAGCAGCCTGGCGGCGCTGACCCTGGCGGCGGTCGGCATCGTTTACGGTGACATCGGCACCAGCCCCCTGTACACGCTGAAGACGATCTTCGATCCCACCCACGGCCTGCCGCTGACCACGCCGAACCTGCTGGGCATCGTGTCGCTGATCTTCTGGGGCCTGACGATGATCGTCTCGCTCAAGTACGTGACCCTGGTGCTGCGCGCCGACAACCGTGGCGAGGGCGGCATCATGGCGCTGATGGCGCTGGCGCTGAATTCGGTCACGCGCCACTCGCGCTGGCATTACGTGCTGATGGTGATCGGCGTGTTCGGCGCCACCATGTTCTACGGCGACAGCGTGATCACGCCGGCGATCTCGGTACTGGGCGCGATCGAGGGCCTGGACGTATTCGCCCCCGGCGTGGACAAATATATCGTGCCGCTGACCATCGTCGTGCTGGTCGCCCTCTACAGCATGCAGCGCCACGGCACCGCCGGCATCGGCCGCTGGTTCGGCCCGGTCATGATCGTCTGGTTCGCTGCGCTGGCGGTCATGGGCATCATGAACATCATCCAGGCGCCGCAAATTCTGAGGGCATTGAACCCGTACTATGCGATCGAATTTATGCTGCGCAACCGCTTCATCGCTTTTGTCGCGCTGGGTGCGGTGGTGCTGTCCCTGACCGGTGCCGAAGCGCTGTACGCCGACATGGGCCACTTCGGCAAGAAGCCGATCCGCTCGGCCTGGTTCCTGATCGTGTTCCCGGCACTGGCGCTGAACTACCTGGGCCAGGGTGGTTTGCTGATCGCGCATCCGGAAGCGGTCGACAATCCATTCTTCCATCAGGTGGATGCCTGGGCTGTGTTGCCGCTGATCGTGCTGTCGACCATGGCCGCCGTGATCGCCTCGCAAGCGACGATTTCCGGCACCTTCTCGATGACCAAGCAGGCGATCGCGCTCGGCCTGCTGCCGCGCATGCGCGTGATGCACACCTCGGAAAGCGAGATCGGCCAGATCTACATCCCGGCCGTGAACTGGCTGCAGCTGATCGTGGTCCTGATCGCGGTGGTCGGCTTCGGCTCGTCGGACAAGCTGGCGGGCGCCTACGGCATCGCGGTCACCGCCACCATGTTCGCGACCACGATATTGACCTTCTTCGTGATCCGCTACCGCTGGCACCTGCCGCTGTGGCTGTGCATCGGCGCCACCGGCTTCTTCATGGTGATGGACGTGATGCTGTTCTCGGCCAGCACCCTCAAATTGCTGCACGGCGGCTGGTTCCCGCTGCTGCTGGGCGCGATCCTCCTGACGATCATGCTGACCTGGAAACGCGGACGCGAGCTGGTGTTCGAGAACCTCGAAAAGCACGCGATCCCGCTCGAGGACTTCCTGCAGTCGCTGTTCGTGGCGCCGCCGGCGCGCGTGGCCGGGACCGCCATCTTCCTGCGCGGCGAAACCGACGGCGTGCCGCACGCGCTGCTGCACAACTTGCTGCACAACAAGGTGCTGCACGAACGCGTGGTGTTCCTGACGGTGCACATGCGCGAAGAGCCCTACGTGCCCGAAGCCGAGCAGGTACAGGTGATGGCGCTGGGCCACAACTGCTTCCAGCTGAACGTCAGCTACGGGTTCAAGGACGAGGCCAACATCCCGAACATCATGCGCCTGTGCGCCTTGAACCAGCTGGCATTCGAGATGATGGAAACCTCGTTCTTCATCGCACGCCAGACCGTGATCTCGGTGCCGGGCCAGGGCATGATGCCGTGGCGCGAACACTTGTACGTGGCGATGCAGAGAAATGCGCGCACCGCCGCCGACTATTACCAGATCCCGGCCAACCGCGTGATCGAACTGGGTACCCAGGTCGAGATCTGATTTGTCGGGCCCGCCCGACATTCGGTGACAAACGCATACATCTGTAAATGCGGTCCGCAGGTAAGGTTTGAGTTTCTCAACTTAAATTTTTGCCAAGGACCGCATGAACCTGAAGTCTCCCCTCGCGTGCGCGCTGCTCGCCGTTTCCGTTGCCCTGACCGTGACCGCCTGCGGCGGCGGCGATGACGACGGCGACGGCATTGTGGTCGCCAACCCGGCCGCCTTCACCAAGACCGACACCGTGCTCGGCACCGGCGCCGAAGCCGTCACCGGCAAGACTGTCACCGTCACCTATACCGGCTGGTTGTACAGCGCCACCGCCGCCGACCACAAGGGGACCCAGTTCGATGCCGGCAACCTGCCGTTCACGCTCGGTGCCGGCAGGGTGATCAGCGGCTTCGAGCAGGGCGTGCTGGGCATGAAGGTGGGCGGCAAGCGTACCGTGCTGATCCCGTCGAGCATGGGCTACGGCAGCACCGGTTCGGGGACGGCCATTCCGCCGAACGCCGGCCTGGTATTCGACATCACGTTGACCGCCGTCCAGTAACACCTCATTGCCGCAGCGCCGCCAAAGGCGGCACGCTGCGCCATGGGCGTCCGGCCGGGAGGAGGGTACTCCGCGATCATGTTCTGACACGGTACATACAGCGTCGATCATGTGGAAATGCTATCCTAGGCCGCCTGGCCGCGTCGGCCGTAGCGGATCCACCGGGAATTCGTCAGCCACGCCCCGGCGTATTGACGAAAAACCTGGAGACCGCAATGACAGCAACAGACAGTACCGAAGCACAGACCATCCACGACCTTACCCCGCGCCAGCGGGTGCTCGCCATCGTCGGCGCCTCGTCGGGCAACCTGGTCGAATGGTTCGACTTCTACATCTACTCGTTCTGCGCGCTGTACTTCTCGTCGGCGTTCTTCCCCAAGGGCGATCCCACCACCCAGCTGCTGAACACGGCCGGCGTGTTCGCCGCCGGCTTCCTGATGCGTCCGATCGGCGGCTGGCTGTTCGGCCGCATCGCCGACCGCTACGGCCGCAAGAATTCCATGATGATCTCGGTGCTGATGATGTGCGGCGGCTCGCTGATGATCGCCGCGCTGCCGACCTATGCCACGATCGGCACCGCGGCGCCGGTGCTGCTGCTGGTGGCGCGCCTGTTCCAGGGCCTGTCGGTGGGCGGAGAGTATGGCACCAGCGCCACCTACATGAGCGAGGTGGCGGAACCCGGCCGCAAGGGTTTTTATGCGTCCTTCCAGTACGTCACCCTGATCGGCGGCCAGCTGTGCGCCCTGCTGGTGCTGGGCATCCTGCAGCTGACCCTGAGCCATGAGGAACTGGTGGCCTGGGGCTGGCGCATCCCGTTCGTGGTCGGCGCCGCCTCGGCCCTGGTCTCGCTTTACCTGCGCCGCTCGCTGCACGAAACCACCACCGCCGCCGACCGCAAGAACCGGGACGCAGGCAGCGTCGGTTCGCTGCTGAGGAACCACACCAAGGCCTTCGTCACCGTGCTCGGCTTCACCGCCGGCGGCTCGCTGATCTTCTACGCCTTCACCACCTATATGCAGAAGTACCTGGTCAACACGGTCGGCATGAGCACCAAGACCGCCAGCGGCGTGATGACCGTCTGCCTGCTGATCTACATGGCGATGCAGCCTTTGTTCGGCGCGCTGTCGGACCGCATCGGCCGCAAGAACGCGATGATCGGCTTCGGCGTGCTGGCCACGCTCTGCACCGCACCGATCATGTTCACGCTGCGCGGCGTCCAGAGCCCCTTCATGGCGGGCGTGCTGATCGTGTGCGCGCTGGCGATCGTCAGCCTGTATACCTCGATCTCGGGCTTGATCAAGGCCGAGATGTTCCCGGTCGAGGTGCGGGCGCTGGGCGTGGGCCTGTCCTACGCGGTGGCCAACGCCATCTTCGGCGGTTCGGCCGAATACGTGGCGCTGTGGTTCAAGCAGGCCGGTACCGAATCGCATTTCTACTGGTACGTCAGCTTCATGTGCTTGCTGGCTGCGATCGTGGCGTTCCGCATGCCGGATCCGACCCGCTCCGGCCATTTGAAGTGACCATCGTTCCCGGCATCGCCATGCCGGGCTTCCAAAGCCGGTATTCTTGAAGCCTTCCAGCGACCTTCAAGCGACTGGATCCTGTGGTCCGGCATGCGGCCCCGCCTGCGCGGGGACGCCGGAAGGCATTCAGCGGGGGGCGTCCGCCGGCCGCAGCATGTCGATGTGCAGGATGCCGTCTTCGTCGTAGGGTGCGGAGACGGTGACGAAGCCGAAGCCGGCGTAGAATTTTTCCAGGTGCGCCTGGGCGCCGATGCGGATCGCGTGGCCCGGGTGCAGGCGCACCGCGCAGGCGATGCCCTGTGCGACCAGCTCGCGCCCCAGGCCGCTGCCGCGCGTGGACGGGCTGGTGACCACGCGGCCGAGCGACATCTCGTCGTACTTGGCGCCCGGCGCCAGGCAGCGCAAGGTCGCCGCCAGTTCGCGCCTGCCGTCCACCGTGCGCCAGCCGAGCAGGTGGTGCGCGGCGGTGTCCAGGCCGTCGATGTCCGGATACAGGCAGGTCTGCTCCAGCACGAACACGTGCTGGCGCAGCGCCAGCATCTCGTACAGCTGCGCCGCCGTCAGGTCGGCGAAGCTGCTCCACTGCCATTCGATCATTCTTGGTTCCTCGAATCGATTGTCTATGCCACCGTCTCGAAGCCTTCGAGCACGTTGACCACGTTGATGCCGAGCTCCTGGCCGGCCGCGCCGCCTTCGAGCACGAAGGCGGTGGGCAAGCCGAGGTAGCCGATCCGCTCGCCGATGCGCAGGAAGCCGGCACCGGCCAGCCCAAAATGAAACTGCGGCGGCTGCACGCCGAGCGAGACCACCAGCGCCTGCGGCGCGAAGCCCGCCATTCTAAGGCATGCGGTTTCCAGCGCCGCGAACCACTGCGCGGGACCGGCGCCGCGCGCCAGCGGCAGGTTCATGTTGCAACCCTGGCCGGCGCCGGCCCCGGTTTCGTCGGCGTGGCCGGAATAATACGGGTAGTCGGCGTGCGGGTCGGCGTGGATCGAGATGAACAGCACGTCGCCGCGTCCATAGAAAATGCCCTGGGTGCCGTTGCCGTGGTAGGCGTCGAGGTCGAGGATGGCCACGCGCTCGAGACCGTCGTCGAGCAGGTGCTGGGCCGCCAGCGCGGCGTTGTTGAGGAAGCAGCCGCCGCCGAACTGGTCGGCGCCGGCGTGGTGGCCGGGCGGGCGGGTGAGCGCGAACGTGGCGTGCTCGCCGAGGCGCAGCGCGTGCGCGGCGTTGACCGCGCAGTCGGCGCCGGTCTTGGCGGCGATCCAGGTGCCGGCGGTCAGCGGGGTGACGCCGTCCGCCGCATGCAGGCCGAGGCGGCCGATGAAGGTGTCGGGTTCGATGTCGCGGCGCTGGGCGTACCCGGGCCACACGCTGGGCAGGACGTCGCGGCCGGCGTGGCGCGGATCGAGGCCGGTCCACGCGCTCCAGGCGCTGCGCAGGAAGTGCAGGTAGCGCGGCGTGTGCACCCGCTCCAGCGAGGCCAGCGACACGCCGTGCGGGGTGACGATGCTGCCGAGGCCGCGCCGGTCGAGCTCCGCCACCACGATGTCGGCGCGCTCGGGCTTCTCGGAACACGGGATCGGCTCGCCACCCGCGAGGCCGGCGCGGGGGGCGTGGTGGGCGTGGTGTTCGTTGAAGAAAGTGAGCAAGGTATTCTCTCGGTGGCGCCTTGAAAATCTGCTGCGTCGATCCTGCCGCCTGCGTCGGCGTGTCACTCCTGCGACGGCAGCGGTCCAGGTTCTGCCTGCGTTACCGGCCGGCGTGCAACCTGGGCCCCTGCCTGCGCAGGGGCGACGGCCTTGCGGTCAGCGGCCGTGCAGGCGTGTATCGTCCGTCAACCTTGCTGGTTGCTGCACAGCGTACTGCTGTTGTAAGCCGCCACGAAATCGTCGAAGCTGCCGCTGTCGGCCGCCTCGATCCTGGCCTGTTCGTCGAGCGAGGCCCTGGCGGTGTCGTCGAACAGCGCCATCTCGGCCGGCATCAGCGGTTCGGCGCGCAGGGCCTGGGCGTGCAGGACGCTCTGCTGCAGGCCGAACCTGGCGAACGAGCCGAGCGCGCGCACTTCGTCGAGCACGCGGGCGGACGGGGTCTTGGCGGGGTCCGCGACCTTGGCCTGCTGGGCGTCGAGCGCGTCGACGTGCGCGCCGGCGTAGTTGTGCTCGCGATCAAGCAGTTCGGCGATCGGGCGGATGCGCTCGAGCAGCTCGGCCGCCCATGCCTGCAACGGCACCTCGGCGTCGTCGCGGGTGAGGGTCAGGCCCGGGCGGCGGCCTTCCTTCACGGTGCGCGCGAAGTTGCGCGCGTGGACTTGCCCCTCCATCGCATTGATCAGCGGGCTTTCCTCGAGCGCGCAGAACAGCAGGAAGGCGTCCAGGAAGCGGCCGGTTTCCAGCGCCACGCCGACCGGCTCGAACGGGTCGATGTCGAGGCAGCGCACCTCGATGTACTGCACGCCGCGGTTGCACAGCGCCTGCACCGGGCGTTCGCCGGTGCGGATCACGCGCTTGGGACGGATGGTCGAATAGTATTCGTTCTCGATCTGCAGGATGTTGGTCGACAGCTGCACCCACTCGCCGTCCTTCTTGGTGCCGACTTCGGCGTACGGCGGATACGGGCGGTTGACCGCGTCCATCAGCGAGGTGACGTAGCTTTCCAGGCTGTTCTCGTGCGGGCGCAGGCCGGACTGGGCATCGTTCTGGTAGCCCAGGTCGCTCATGCGCAGGCTGGTCGCGTACGGCAGGTACAGGGTGTCGTCGGACAGCGTCTCGAGGTTGTGCTCGCGGCCGCGCAGGAAACCCTTGGCCAGCACCGGCGACGCGCCGAACAGGTACATCAGCAGCCAGCTGTAGCGGCGGAAGTTGCGGATCATCGCGATGTAGCTCTCGGACTGGAAGTCGCGCAGCGCGTGGCGGCGTTCCTCGGCGATGCCTTCGTGCTCGGCCAGCACTTTCCACAGCTGTTCCGGCAGCGAGTAGTTGTAGTGGATACCCGCGATGCATTGCATGGCCTTGCCGTAGCGCAGCGCCAGGCCGCGCCGGTACACGTGCTTGAGCATGCCGATGTGGGAGGTGCCGTACCAGGCGATCTCGATCTCTTCCTCGGACGGCAGGTCGCAGGGCATCGACTGGCTCCACAGCATTTCGCCGTCCAGCTTGGTGTAGGCGTAGCGGTGGATCGCATCCAGGCGGTGCAGCGCCAGGCCGATGTCGTGCTCGGCCGGCGTGATGAATTCGAGCAGGGCTTCCGCGTAGTCGGTCGTGATCTGCGCATGGGTCAACGCAGCGCCGAGTCGGACCGGATGCGGTGTCCGCGCCAGGTGGCCCTGGCTGTCGACGCGCAGCGTCTCGCGCTCGATGCCGCGCAGGCCCTGCAGCAGCAGGCCGCGGTGGGCATCGTCGTCCAGCAAGGCCAGGCGGCGGGTCAGTTGATTCGACACGGAATTTCCTTTCTTACTTTCTTATACTGCATGAAGGTGCAGAGAGTAACCGAAAATGGCGGAGCGCGCCGGAAGCCGCTCAATATGACAATTGTATTAACGCGGCAGGTCCGGCGGCGCGCCGAACAGGGCCGGCGCGGGGGCCTGGACGGCTGCCGGCCCAGGCGCCGGCGCCGGTGTGGACGGCAGTGCGCCGGCCGAGCCGGCGGGCGGGGTGGCGGCCGGCCCGGCCGGCGGTGGCACGGGTGGCGCGGGCGGCGGCACATTCTGCGCCGCGATCCAGCCCTCGACCTGCCGCTCCAGCACGTCGAGCGGCAGGGCGCCCTGTCCGAGCACGACGTCGTGGAAGGCGCGCACGTCGAAGCGCTCGCCCAGCAGCGCCTGCGCCCTGGCGCGCAGCGCCAGGATGCGCAACTGGCCGATCTTATAGGCCAGCACCTGGCCCGGCTGGGCGATGGCGCGGTCGACTTCGACCTCGTTGTCGGGCGGCGGGTTGGCGGTGTTCGCGTTCAGGTAGTCGAGCGCCTGCTGGCGCGTCCAGCCGCGCGCGTGGATACCGGTATCGATGACCAGGCGCGCGGCGCGCAGCAGCTCGTCGGCCAGGCGCCCGAATTCGGAAAACGGGTCGCGCAGCAGGCCCAGCTCGGGACCCAGGCCCTCGGCGTACAGCGCCCAGCCTTCGCCGTAGGCCGGATACCAGGCATGTTTGCGGAACGCCGGCAGGTCGGCCAGGGCCTGGGCGCGCGCCACCTGCAGGTGGTGGCCGGGCACGCCTTCGTGCAGCGCCAGGGTCTCGATTTCCCACATCGGCCGGGTATCGAGGCGCGCCGTGTTCACCACCAGCGCCGCCACCCGCTGCGCCGTCCCCGCTTCGTAGGCGGCGCCGCCCGCGCCCGCTTCCTGCAGGGGCTTGACCGCCAGCTCGTCGGACGGGATGGTCCCGAACAGCAGCGGCAGGCGCGCGTATATGCGCGCGACGGTGCGCCGGTAGCGGTTCAGCAGCGCCTCCGGATCGGTATAGAACAGGCGCGGATCGCTGCGCGCGAAGGCAAAGAAGGCGGGCAGGGTGCCGCGAAAGCCGGTGCGCCTGACCACCGGCGCCATCGCGTCGCGGATGCGCGCCACTTCCTTCAGGCCGAGCGCGTGGATCTCGGCCGGCGTCATGGCGGTGGTCGTGGCGTTTTTCACCAGCAGCGCGTACCAGGGCGCGCCGCCGGGCAGGGCGGCGGCGGCGATGCTGGTGCGCGCCGCCGGCAGGTAGTCGCTGCGGATGAAGGCTTCCAGCTTCTGCAGCGCCGGGGCCAGCGCCTGCAGGGCGATGGCGCCGTCGTCCGCCAGCCGCGCGCGCGCTGCCTCGGGAATGGTGGCGGGCAGGCGCCGCAGCGGCGCCGCCAGCGCGCCGTCGGCCAGGTGCTCGCACAGGCTGCGCAGCTGGCCCGGCACGCCGGCCATGATCGCCTTCGGCGCCACCCAGCCGGTCCGCACGCCTTCGCGTAGCTGCTCGATGATGCCGTCGATGTGGCGCGGCAGGGCGCCCAGCCGCGCCAGGTAGTTGCGGTAATCTTCTTCGGTGACGAAGGGCATCTGGGCCACCAGGCGCGGGAAGCGCAACTGGAAGCCGTCCTGGATGCTGATCGGCTGCGGATCGAAGGGCACGAAGTTGGAGACGGCCAGGCGCTGCTCCTGGTCGGCCACGAACAGGTCCCAGGACAGGCGGTCCGGGCCGGCCAGCTGGGCCGGCTCGAGCTGGCGCGCCCGCTCGAGCATGCGGCGCGTGTGCTCGAGCGCGTGCGCGCCGGCGGCCAGCGACGTGTCGGCCAGGTTGGCATCGTAGCGGTGGTCGCCGACGGCAGTGGCGAATTCGGGCTGGTGCCTGAGGCGCCACTGCCAGTCGCGCTCGAACAGGGCGCGCGCCTGCACGGCCGGGTCGGCGGGCAGGTCGGTGGCGGCCGCCGCCGGCAAGGGCATCAGCAGCGGCGCCCACAGCGGCGCAAACAAGACCAGGGCCACGAACAGCCGCGGCGCGCGCTGCCGGGCCGCGGACAGTCGAGGTCGAGGCATGGTGGAGCTCCTGGAACGGGAACCCATTGTAACAAATGGGAAAAACGGGGAAAAACGGGCAAAACGGACCGTGCCGGACGGTGGCCGGGCCGCATGCGCGCCATTGTGTGGCACACTGCGCCGGATTGATTGTTTTGTCAGGAACCCATGAGCTTCATTAAAGACATGCCCTACGAGTGGTGGGTCGGCCTGCGCTATACGCGCACCGGCAAGCGCAGCGGCCGCAACCGCTTCATTTCCTTCATTTCCTGGATCTCGGTGGCCGGCATCGCGCTCGGGGTCGCGGCGCTGATCGTGGTGCTGTCGGTGATGAACGGCTTCCAGAAAGAGGTGACCGACCGCATGCTGTCGGTGGTGGCGCACATCGAAGTGTTCGACGCGCGCGGCGCGCTGCCCGACTGGCGCCAGTCGGCCCGGGAAGCGCTGCGCAACCCGGCGGTGCGCGCCGCCGCGCCCTTCGTCGAGATGCAGGGCATGCTGGTGGTGGACGGCACCATGAAGCCGGCGGTGGTGCGCGGCGTGCTGCCGGGAGAAGAAGGCAAGGTCTCGAAGGTGGCGCGGCAGGCCGGCTTCGCGGCGCTGCGGCCGGGCAGCTTCAACATCATGCTGGGCAATGCGCTGGCCGAGTCGCTCGGGGTCAAGGCCGGCGACCGGGTGACGCTGCTGCTGGCGCCCGGCGCTGCCCAGGGCGGCGGCCTGCAGGGCGGGTCGCTGGCCGGCGCGCCGCGCGCGCGCACCTTTACGGTGGCCGGGACGTTCGAAGCAGGCCACTTCCAGTTCGATTCCTCGCTCGCCTTTGTCGGCCTGGAAGACGCCATGGACGTGGAAGGCTTGAGCGGGCCGTCCGGCCTGCGCCTGCACCTGGCCGACCTGTACGCGGCGCCGCACGTGGCGGCCGAGCTGCAGCGCGCCATGTCGGGCCAGCTGGTGATGCGCGACTGGTCGCAGGTGAACGCGATCTGGTTCGCGGCCGTGCAGTCGCAGAAGCGCATGATGTTCATCATCATCACGATGATCGTGGCGGTGGCCGCCTTCAACCTGGTGTCGACGCTGGTGATGGCGGTGCGCGACAAGCAGGCGGACATCGCGATCCTGCGCACGCTGGGCGCGTCGCCGCGCTCGATCATGAAGATCTTCATCGTGCAGGGCACCCTGGTCGGCGTGCTCGGGACCGTGCTCGGCGTCGGCTTCGGAGTAGTGGTGGCGCTCAACGTCGACGTGATCGTGCCCTTCATCGAACGCCTGTTCGGGCTGCACTTCCTGTCCAAGGACATTTATTTCATCAGCGAGATCCCGTCGCAGCTGCGCTGGGCCGACGTGGCCTGGAGCGGCGGGGTGTCGGTGCTGCTGGCGTTCGTGGCCACGCTGTACCCGAGCTGGTCGGCCTCCAGACTGCACCCGGCCGATGCCTTGCGCTATGAGTGAACGCTAGCGCTGGAGCGGCGCGCGGCCGCCGCTGACGCGCTCGATGCCGCCGAGGTCGCGCCAGCTCTGCGCCTCGAGGTAGCCGTGCTGCGCCAGCAGCGCGCGCACCGCCGCCGCCTGGTCGTAGCCGTGCTCCAGCAGCAGCCAGGCGCCGGCCTCCAGGTGATGCACTGCGCCGGCGATGATGGTGCGCAGCGCCGACAGGCCGTCGGCGTGGTCGGTCAGGGCGCCGCTGGGCTCGAAGCGCAAATCGCCCTGCGCCAGGTGGGCGTCGCCGGCGGCGATGTAGGGCGGATTCGAGGCGATCAGGTCGAAGCGCTCGTCGTGGCCGAGGGCCGCGAACCAGTCGCTCTGCAGGAAGCGCACGCGCGCGCCGTTGCGTTCCGCATTCGCCCGGGCCACGTCGAGGGCGGCGGGGCTGACGTCGAGCGCGGTGACAAGGGCATCCGGCCGGGTGTGGGCCAGCGCCACCGCGATCGCGCCGCTGCCGGTGCCCATGTCGAGCAGGCGGACCTGCGGCAGGTGACCCTGCGGCAGGCGCTCGAGCGACAATTCGACGATCAGTTCGGTGTCGGGACGCGGGATCAGGACCGCCGCGCTGACCTGGAAGTCGAGGCCGAAGAATTCGCGGTGGCCGACGATGTAGGCGATCGGTTCGCCGTCCAGGCGCCGCCGCACCAGCTCGTTCAGGCGCGCGGCTTCGTCTTCGCTCAGCGCGCGTTCGGCCTGGGTGATCAATTGGACGCGCGTCAGCCCGGTCGCGTGGCACAGCAGGATGCGGTTTTCCAGCGGATCGAGCGGCAGCGCGGCCTGGGCGGTGCCGACCGCGGTGCCGGCCAGGATCGCCATCATGCGCGCGCGCGGCGCACCAGCACCCAGGCCAGGGCCAATGCCAGCAGCACGAACCACAGCGCCGACCACTGCGGCACCGACAGGCCGAGCACATTGTCCAGGGCGGCCTCGCACAAGCCGTCGGCGCGGAACACCGAGGGCAGCAGGGTCGCGGTCGGGATCTTGTTCAGCACTGTCTCCATCGGATCGATACCGCAGGAAAAGCCCGGGTGGGCGATCACATATAAATGCTTGCCGGCCACGCCGAGCCCGCCGAGCGCCGACAGCAGCGCCAGGCCGGCGAAGGCCTTGCGCTTGCCGGCGAACGCGCCGATCAGGCTGAACACGGCCACGCCCAGGAACAGGTAGCGCTGGATCACGCACAGCGGGCACGGCAGCATGTCCCTGGCGTGCTGCAGATACAGGGCGAAGCCGACCAGGGCGATACCGACGGCGGCGATGAGGAGCAGGATCTTGCGCGAAGCGGGCATACAGACGTTCCTGATGAAGATGTCAATCGTGCGATTTTCGCACATTGAGAAACAACAAACCGGGGTCAGAGCACAATCAGCCCGAAATTCGGGGTCAGAGCACAATCATAAGAAATTGTTCATCCGGTCGATTGGCGCTCTCGCGTCCCCGAATCGCAGATTCAGGCCATGGCTTGCAATGACACTGTGGTGTTGATCGCCACATCACCTTGATGCTCTGACCCCAAATTTTAAAGCGGTTGTGCTCTGACCCCGAATCGTGACCCCGAACCATGGGATCAGTCGCCCAGGGCGGCCAGCAGTTCGGCCTGGTGTTCGGCGGACAGGGCGCTGGTGAGTTCGGTGAGGTCGCCGTCCATGATCATGTCGAGTTTATACAGCGTCAGGTTGATGCGGTGGTCGGTCAGGCGGCCCTGCGGGAAGTTGTAGGTGCGGATGCGTTCGCTGCGGTCGCCGGAGCCGATCAGGCTTTTACGGGTGGCCGCTTCCTCCCGCTGCTGTTCGCGCAGCTGCACGTCCTTGATGCGCGCGGCCAGCACCTTCATGGCCTGCGCCTTGTTCTTGTGCTGGCTGCGGTCGTCCTGGCACTCGACCACGATCCCGGTCGGCAAGTGGGTGATGCGCACCGCGGAATCGGTCTTGTTGATGTGCTGGCCGCCGGCGCCGCTGGCGCGGTAGGTGTCGATGCGCAGGTCGGCCGGGTTGATATTCACGTCCTCGACCTCGTCCGCCTCGGGCATCACGGCGACCGTGCAGGCCGAAGTGTGGATGCGGCCCTGGGTCTCGGTGGCCGGCACGCGCTGCACGCGGTGGCCGCCGGACTCGAATTTCAGCTTCGAATACACGCCGTTGCCGACCACGCGCACGATGACTTCGCGGTAGCCGCCCAGGTCGGACGGCGACTCCGACACCACCTCCACCTGCCAGCGGTTGCGCTCGGCGTAGCGGGTGTACATGCGCAGCAGGTCGCCGGCGAACAGCGCCGATTCGTCGCCGCCGGTGCCGGCGCGGATCTCGAGGAAGATGTTGCGCTCGTCGTTCTCGTCCTTCGGCAGCAACATGGTCTGCAGCTCCAGGTCGAGCTGTGCCAATCTCGCCTTGGCCGATTCGATCTCGTCCTGGGCGAATTCCTTCATTTCCGGGTCCAGCAGCATTTCCTGCGCCGCGGCGATGTCGCCCTGCGCGTCCTGGTACTGGTGGTAGACCGCCACCAGCGGACCCAGCTCGGCGTGCTCGCGGTTCATTTTTCTAAAACTGTCCATGTTGGCGGTGGCGCCTTCGGACATCAGGAGTTCGTCCAGTTCGACGAGGCGGTTGGCCAGTTGGTCCAGCTTGGCCAGCATGGATGGTTTCATAAGTATCGGGCGATGAAAAAACGAAGAAAAACGGACGGGCCGCGGAGACGGCAACGGACAATGCGCTGCGGCGGCGCACGGGACGCCGCGCGGCAGCAGGGAGTGGCGGCGCGGCCGCTAACGGCGGCCGCGGAACAGCTGGGGCAGCAGGCTGGCCAGGCGCGCGCGTTCGTCGCCCTGGGCGCGGTGCAGGGCCTGTTGCGGGCCGTGCAGGAATTTGGCGGTGAGACCCTTCGACAGCGCTTCCAGCACCACGTCGACGTCTTCGCCCCTGGCGAGCAGCCTGCGGGCGCGTTCCAGCTCGGCCAGGCGCAGGGTCTCGCTGGATTCGTGCAGGTCGCGGATGACCGGCACCACGGCGCGGTCGCCGATCCAGTGCATGAAGGACTGCACGCGCGTCTCGATGATGGCTTCGGCCTGGGCCACAGCCGCTTGCCGGCTCTCGACGCCGGTGCGCACCACCTCGGCCAGATCGTCGACGGTGTACAGGAACACGTCGTTCAGCTTGCCGACTTCGGGTTCGATGTCGCGCGGGACCGCCAGGTCGACCATGAACATCGGGCGGTGGCGGCGCGCCTTGATCGCGCGCTCGACCAGGCCCTTGCCGATCAGGGGCAAGGTGGAGGCGGTGGACGAGATCACGATGTCGAACTGGGCTAGCTGCTCGGACAGGTCGGCCAGGCGGATCGCGCGGCCGGAAAAGCGGTTGGCCAGCAGCTCGCCGCGTTCCAGGGTGCGGTTGGCGATGGTGATCGATTTCGGGTTCTGGGCCGCGAAGTGGGTGGCGCACAGTTCGATCATCTCGCCGGCGCCGATGAACAGGACGTTCTGCTCGCTGACGCGGTCGAAGATGCGCTCCGACAGGCGCACCGCGGCCGCCGCCATCGACACGCTGTGGGCGCCGATCTCGGTGGTGCTGCGCACTTCCTTGGCCACCGCGAAACTGCGCTGGAACAGCTGGTGCAGGTAAGTGCCGAGGCCACCGGCCTCGTCGGCGACGCGGACCGCGTCCTTCATCTGGCCCAGGATCTGGGCTTCGCCCAGCACCATGGAATCGAGGCCGGAAGCGACGCGGAAGGCGTGGCGCACGGCGTCGTTCTGCGGCAGCATGTACAGGTGCGGGCGCAGTTCGGAGAAATTCAGCTGGTGGTAGTCGGCAAGGAAACGCGCGGAGGCGTCGAGCGGATCGGGGGCGTCGCTGGCGGCGTACAGCTCGGTGCGGTTGCAGGTCGAGAGCAGCGCCGCTTCGTGTTCGCCGCAGGGGCTCATGTGCGAGCCGACGCGCGCAAACCAGCCGCGTGCCGCCTGCACCGCCTCGCCCAGCTGCTCAGGCGCCAGCGCCAGTTGCTCGCGCAGCGAGACCGGTGCGGTGGTGTGATTCAGGCCGACGGCAAGGAGTTGCATGGTTGATCAAAAAATGGGCAACGGCGTCATTATACCCTGATGCCGCAAGGGTTTCAGGGCGGGCCCATAAACCCGCCGCGCGCTGTCCCGGTGGGTTGCATGCGCGCCAAAGGCTGGGCAGCGGCTCCCGGTGGAGGCGTCAAGCGCCCAGCTTCTCCAGCCGGTAGCCGTAGCTGTACACCGGCACCAGGCGGAAACCGTTCTCGGGACGCAGGCGCAGCTTGTTGCGCACGCGCGAGACGTGGGTGTCCATGGTGCGCGATGGCACCGCGGTTTCGCGCACCCAGATCGATTCGTGGATGTAGGCACGCGACAGCGGGCGGCCGAGGTTACGGAAGAACAGCAGGGCGAGGTTGAATTCCTTGTGCGTGACATCCACCTGTTCACCATCCATCATCAGGCGGCCCGGGCGGGTTTCAAAGATGTAGGGACCGAACTGCAACTGTTCGGCGCCGTTCTGCGACGGGTAGGCGCGCCGCAGCAGGGCTTGTACGCGGGCCACCAGTTCGCCGCGGCGCAGCGGCTTGACCAGGTAGTCGTCGGCGCCGGCGGTGACGCCGGCCACGATGTCGTCCTCGGCGGCGCTGCCGGCCAGGAACATGGTCGGGGTGTTGGCGGCCATCTTTTCCTTGGCGCGGCGCAACACTTCCGGGGCCGGCACGTCGTTGATCTGCCAGTCCAGGATCAGCAGGTCGGTGCTGTCCTTGCGCAGTTGTCCCAGCAAGTCCTTGCCGCTGTCAAATGCCTGACAGCTGTGCCCGGCTCCATTCAGAACCTGGCAGATCAAGTCTGCCTGGGCAGTGTCGTTGTCCAGTACGGCTATTCGCATATAAAGACAGTCTCGGCTTGGGTGGGACAGTAGGAAGATCAACTGTAGGATCGATCCTACAACTTCTTTCCGAATATAACAGACTTTTAAAATAAAGCCACATACCCAACATGGAAATTCACAATTCCGTTGGTGAATTGCGTCACAGTCATATCATCCAGATAACACACCCATGGTTACAATGATGGCGACCAACATGAATATGGAGATTGTATGTTCAAAAGGAAGAAGGCGGAGGGCGAACTGGTATTGCTGCCGGTCTCGAGCGAAGACATCGAACGGGTGCGCGAGCGCTGCCGCGCCCTGGTGCGCAAGCGCGCGGCAATCTCGGCCGGCGTAGCGGCGATCCCGCTGCCGGGCATCGACATGGTGGCCGACCTGTCGAGCTTCGCCACCATGGTCGAGGACATCAATCGCGCGTTCGGCCTGACCCCGGTGCAGATCGAGCGCCTGCAGCCGCACATGCGGGTGGCCGCCTACGACGCGGTAGGGGCGCTGGGCGGCATGTTGGTCGGCAAGCTGGTGACGCGCGAACTGGTGATCAAGCTGCTGCAGAAGTCGGGCGCCAAGCTGGCCGCCAAGTCGGCGGCCAAGGTGGTGCCGCTGGCGGGCCAGATCGCATCGGCGGCGATCGGGTTTGCCTTGTTCCGCCAGATGGGCTACCAGCACGTGGAAGCCTGCGCCAGGGTGGCGCGCGACGTGGCCGGCAAAACGTCATGACCTGCACGTGACACAGGGCACGATACAGCGGTCCTGAACGGACAAACCGCCGGCAGCGCGGGCTGGCGGCGGTTGGGGCGTCGGGGCTGGCCGGCTCAGGCGTCCGGCAGTACGACGTTGACGTCGAGCACTTCCAGGTTGCCCTGGCGGTCGAGCGAGATCTTGATGTCCTCGGCGCTGACCTTGGTGTACTTCGAGATCACCTCGATCAGTTCGCGGTGCAGGGCCGGCAGGAAATCGGGGCCGGCGCGGTCGGTGCGCTCGCGGGCGATGATGATCTGTAGCCGCTCCTTGGCCGCCGTGGCGCTCTTCTGTTTCTGTGGAAACAGGAATGAAAGCAAAGCCATATCACTTTACCCCAAACAGACGCTGCAACAGCCCCGGTTTTTCATAGTTGGTGAAGCGCAGCGGGATTTCTTCGCCGAGGAAGCGGCCGACCACGTCCTGGTAGGCTTGCGCGACGTCGGTTTCCTTGAAGTGGATGGCCGGATTACCCTGGTTCGACGCGTGCAGCACCGCTTCCGATTCCGGAATGATACCGATCAGCGGGATGCGCAGGATTTCCTGGACGTCCTGGTACGAGAGCATTTCGTCGGCGTCGACGCGGCGCGGCGAATAGCGGGTGATCAGCAGGTGTTCCTTGACCGGTTCGCCGCCGCTCTGGGCGCGACGTGACTTGGCCTGCAGGATGCCCAGGATGCGGTCGGAATCGCGCACCGACGACACTTCCGGGTTGGTGACGATGACCGCTTCGTCGGCGAAGGTCAGCGCCATCAGGGCGCCGTGCTCGATGCCGGCCGGCGAATCGCAGATGATGTATTCGAAGTCCATCTGTACCAGCTCGTTCAGCACGCGCTCGACGCCGTCTTCGGTCAGCGCATCCTTGTCGCGCGTCTGGGAGGCCGGCAGGATGAACAGGTTGTCGCAGTGCTTGTCCTTGATCAGCGCCTGGGTCAGCGTGGCTTCCTTGTTGATCACGTTGACCAGGTCGTACACCACGCGGCGTTCGCAGCCCATGATCAGGTCGAGGTTGCGCAAGCCGACGTCGAAGTCGATGACCGCGGTCTTGTGGCCGCGCAGCGCCAGGCCGGTCGAGAAGCTCGCGCTGGAAGTGGTCTTGCCCACACCGCCCTTGCCGGACGTTACAACGATAATTCTTGCCATGACAAATAGATGTCCTTAATTATTGTAGAGCTGGTCAATGCCGGATGCGTCAACGCCTCTCAGTGGCGATTGGCCGAACCCAGCGATGATATATCGATTCGGTCGCCGACCAAACGGATTTGTACCGGCTGGCGTGCCATGTCGGCCGGCACGCCTTCGTCGAAGGTCCGGTAGACCCCCGCGATCGACACCAGTTCCGGTTCCAGTTGCAAGGCGAAGATGCGCGCGCCGGCATTGCCCGAGGCGCCCGCCAGGGCGCGCCCGTGCAGCGGCGCGTACACGTGGATGCTGCCGTCGGCGATGATTTCGGCGCCGTTGTTGACCACCGCGGTGATGATCAGGTCGGTACCGCGGGCATAGATGCGCTGGCCGGCACGCACCGGGGTGTCGATGATCAGCGCCGGCGCCGGCGCGGCCGAGGCCGCGGGCGCGGGGACCGGCACCACCGGGGCCGGCGCAACCGGGACCGGCGCGGCCGCATGCGCGGCTGCGGCCGCGGCGGCATGTTCGCGCGCGCTGCCGGCGCCGTCGTCCAGGAACAGGTCGTGGGCGCGGATGATGTCGTGGAATGCCGCCGGCGCGCCGCGCACCGCGACCGCGTTCAGGCGGTAATTCTTGAGCAGGCGGACCAGCGCCTCCCAGTCGATCTGCCCGGCTTCTTCGGCAATCGCGGCGATGTCGATGACGGCGAATTCATCTTCGAAAAAGTCCGAGACGCCCCCGGTCATCTGCTTGAGCGCGGCATCGATCGCGATCGGATCGACCGAATGCAGAATGGTCGAAATGGCCACGACCGTGGAGATCTTGATTTCGATGGGAAGGGAGCCGGGGATTTTAGACATAGATAATTCTGGTTGGCACTAGCCCGTGCATTCTACTGTGAAATTTACATCAACGGGAAAGGGTTTCGTCCCCTGGTTATAGGTGGCAACGAGTATTTCCGCACACAAAAACTGAACAATAAAAAGTTCCTTTTTGATAGCAGGACTGATCAAATGCAGAGTCTGTTTGATAAATAAACTGATAAGATTGATTTTGCTCAAACAATGTATAAGCTGAATATCTAACATTGTTGGTTTTCACCGCATGCTGAATTCATCAACCCCGGCCGCCAGGGCCGGGCACTCCGGAGATTGATATGGAAGACGTCGTTATCGTGGCCGCTGGCCGTACCGCAATCGGCAAGTTCGGCGGTACGCTCTCTAAAATTCCGGCAACCGAACTGGGCGCCCAGGTGATCAAGCAGCTGCTGGCCAAGACCGGCATCGATCCGGCCACGGTCAGCGAAGTGATCATGGGACAAGTCCTGACCGCCGGCGCCGGCCAGAACCCGGCGCGCCAGACCACGCTGAAGGCCGGCTTGCCGGACAGCGTGCCGGCATCGACCCTGAACGTGGTGTGCGGCAGCGGCCTGCGCGCGACCCACCTGGCGGCCCAGGCCATCATGTGCGGCGACGCCGAGATCGTGATCGCCGGCGGCCAGGAAAACATGAGCGCCTCGCCGCACGTGCTGAACGGCTCGCGCGACGGTTTTCGCATGGGCGACGCCAAGCTGACCGACACCATGATCGTCGACGGCCTGTGGGACGTCTACAACCAGTACCACATGGGCGTCACCGCCGAGAACGTCGCCAAGAAATACGAGATTTCGCGCGCCGAGCAGGACGAGTTCGCGCTGCAGTCGCAGCTGAAGGCCGAAGCGGCCATCAAGGAAGGCAAGTTCAAGGACGAGATCATTCCGGTCGAGATCGCCTCCAAGAAGGGCACCACGGTGTTCGACACCGACGAGTATCCGAAGCACGGCGCCACGCTGGAAGGCCTGGCCAGCCTGCGTCCGGCCTTCAACAAGGAAGGTTCGGTCACCGCCGGCAACGCGTCCGGCCTGAACGACGGCGCCGCCGCCGTGATCATGATGTCGGCCTCGAAGGCGAAGGAACTCGGCCTGACCCCGCTGGCGCGCATCAAGTCCTATGCCCTGTCGGGCCTGGACCCGGCGATCATGGGCATGGGCCCGGTGCCGGCGGCGCGCCTGGCCCTGCAAAAGGCCGGCTGGACCCACGAAGAAGTCGACCTGATGGAAATCAATGAAGCCTTCGCCGCCCAGGCGGTCGCCGTCAACAAGCAGATGGGCTGGGATACGTCGAAGATCAACGTCAACGGCGGCGCGATCGCGCTCGGCCACCCGATCGGCGCCTCCGGGGCGCGCGTGCTGGTCACCCTGCTGCACGAAATGGTGCGCCGCGATGCGAAGAAGGGGCTGGCCAGCCTGTGCATCGGCGGCGGCATGGGCGTGGCGCTGGCGGTCGAGCGCTGACACGGCAAGGCGCACAGGCAGTCGCGGGCGCGCAAGCGGTACCGGAACAGGCAGTTCCTAAAATAGTTGATGAAAAACCAGGAGAAGACAATGACGAATCGAGTGGCATTGGTAACGGGCGGCATGGGCGGCCTGGGTGAAGCAATCTGCATCAAACTGGCGGCGCTCGGTTACACGGTCGTGACGACGTTTTCGCCGGGCAGCAAGAAGGCCGAAGGCTGGCTGGCGTCGATGCGCGAGCAGGGTCTGGAGTTCAAGGCCTACGAGTGCGACGTGGCGGACTACGATTCGGCGCAAGCCTGCGTCGCCAAGGTGAGCCAGGAAGTGGGTCCGGTGGACGTGCTGGTCAACAACGCCGGCATCACGCGCGACATGACCTTCAAAAAGATGGACAAGGTCAATTGGGATGCGGTCATGAAGACCAACCTGGATTCCGTGTTCAACATGACCAAGCCGGTCGCCGACGGCATGGTCGAACGCGGCTGGGGCCGCATCATCAATATTTCCTCGGTTAACGGCCAGAAGGGCGCCTTCGGCCAGACCAACTACTCGGCGGCCAAGGCCGGCATCCACGGCTTCACCAAGGCCCTGGCGCTGGAAGTGGCACGCAAGGGCGTGACCGTGAACACCATTTCGCCGGGCTATATCGGCACCAAGATGGTCACCGACATCCCGAGCGAAGTCTTGGAAAGCAAAATCCTGCCGCAAATCCCGATGGGCCGCCTGGGCAAGCCGGAAGAAGTCGCCGGCCTGGTCGCGTACCTGTCGTCGGACGAAGCGGCATTCGTGACCGGCGCCAACATCGCCATCAACGGCGGCCAGCACATGCAGTAAGCGTTTCACCGCCATCGCCATTGGCGCTCGACACCGCCTGCGGGCGGTGTCGTCCTTTCCGGAACAGCATGCCGCCACTCAACGCCAAACCCTACCTGCGTTCGGTCGTCATCGATCCGCGCGCCGACGTCGATCCCGGCAGTTATCCCTTCTCGATTCCCGCCGTGCGCGCGATGGGCCTGCTGGTGCCGCATCCGGACGTGACCTTTTTCGTCGGCGAGAACGGTGCCGGCAAATCGACCGTGCTGGAAGCGATCGCGGTGGCCCTGGGACTGCCGGCCGAAGGCGGCACGCGCAACGTCAATCGTACCCAGCAGGAAGTGTCTCCGCTGCATCGCGTACTGCGGCTGGCCAAGGGCTGGCGCCAGCCGCGCGCATCCTACTTCCTGCGTGCGGAAAGCCTGTTCAACGTGTTCAGCTACCTCGACGAGCTGGGTCCCGCCAGCGCGCCTTCGCTGCACCTGAGATCGCACGGCGAAGCCTTCCTGGCGGTGCTGCAGAATTTCCGCCGCGACGGCCTGTACCTGCTGGACGAGCCGGAAGCGGCGCTGTCGCCCAACCGCCAGATGGCGGCGCTGGCGCTGATCGACAAGCTGGTCAAGGAAGGCTGCCAGTTCATCATCGCCACCCATTCGCCGATCCTGCTGGCCTATCCGAACGCCAAGATCCTCAGCTTCGACGCCGGCGGCATCGCCGAAGTCGCCTACGAGGATACCGAGCACTACGCGATCACGCGCGATTTCCTGAACCACTACCCGCGCCGCCTGCAGCAGTTGCTGGACGACTGACCGGGCCCGGTCAGCGGTCGGCCTTGTACAGGTCGAGTTCCGGCGCCCGCGCATCGTTGACGGCGTGCGCGGCGGCCGGCTGGCGCGCCGCCGCCGGCGTCAGCCAGCGCAGCCACAAGGCGCGCAGGTAGCGCTGGAAGCGTTCGCACAGGGGCGTGGCCAGCGCGACCACGGCGAGCGTGGCGCCGATGACCAGGGCGCGCCGCTGCCAGCTGCCGGCATCGGCTGGGCCGATATAGCTGAACAACTGGATCAGCGGCCGGTGGAACAGGTACAGCACGAAGGTGGTCGAGGCGACCCGCTTGATCGCCTGCGCCAGCCGCGGCGGCAGCGGCGCATCCCGGTTCAGCAAGCGCTCGGCTGCAAGCAGGTTCATCACGAAGGCGATGGCTTCCAGGTAGCGTCCGGCGATTTCCTGGCCCATCCAGGTGACGCTGAGGGCCGGGCGGAGCACCGGCGACAGCACCAGCAGCAGCGCGCCGGCGGCGAACATGGCGAGCGCGGCCGGCAACGGCAGGGTCCAGGTCCTGGACTTGCGATAGGCGAACACGCCGCCCATCCAGATCGGGAACAGCGCCGCCATCAGCGGTCCGCCGAAGGCGAACGCGGCCAGCAGCACCAGCGCCCGGGCGCGCCCCTTGTAAAACGTGAGCAGGCCGAACAACAGGTAATAGAAGGCTTCGTAGCCGAGCGACCAGAACGGCTGGTTGATCCCCGGCGCATAGCCGAGGTGCCAGGTTTCGTGCACCAGGAAGAAGGAGGCCAGGTAGCGCAGGCCGAGGTGGTCGCCATTGAACCAGGGCTGGTCGATGTACAGCGCCGGGGCCATGCGCACGCCGATGGCGTCGATCACGAAGGTCAGGGCCAGCGCCGGGATGACGACCGACCACAGCCGTGCAATACGGTTGGCGCCATAGGTCCACCAGTTGCCTTCCTTGTGGTCGGCGACGTAGGCGATCACATAGCCGGACAGCACGAAGAAAATGACCACGCAGGTATCGCCATAGGGGCCGAGCTGCCACAGGAAGCCCTGGGTCCAGTAGGTCCCGGCGGCGTGGCCCAGGAACACGGCGAGGGCCGCCAGGAAGCGGACGATATCCAGATACGCGGAAAACTTGGGTTGCATGAATTTATTAAAAGGAATGTAAAAAGCAGGGGGATTGTAATCACGGCCGCAATCCCCTGTATACACATAATCAAACCGTGCGGCGGCTCGGCAACCGTAGGGCTGCGCCGTGCGCACCGCATGTTGTCGTATGCTGTGGTCGAACCGACAGCCCGGGGGATGGCAATGGCAATCGATACCAGACAATTGCAGGCGGTGGTGATGCTGCCGGGACCGCGGCGCTACGCCTATTTCATCGGGCGCGTGGCCGAGACCGGCGTGGTGTGGAGCCTGTACCGCCAGGGCTGGGCGCTGGCGAACAAGGAAGACGGCACCCTGGTGTTTCCCCTGTGGCCGGACAGCGAATTCGCCCAGGTCTGCGACGACCACGAATGGACCGGCTACGCGCCGCAATCCTTCGCGCTGGACGAGCTGCTCGACGAACTGCTGCCGCAACTGGCGCAGGACGGCATCGTCACCGGCGTGTTCTATACACCCGGCGCGCGCGACGTGATGCCCACGGCCGGGCTGCTGCGGACCGATTTGCAGGACGAGCTGCGCCGCCGCCGCAGCGGGGCGGACGGCGCAAGCGATCCGGAAAACGCGGCATGAACGTCGTCTTCCATGGCGCGCTGTCCCGCTCCGGCCGCGACCGGCAAAGGCGGGCAATGGACGACGATTACGCGCTGCGCGGGGCCAGCAACACGTTTTTCTGAACCGGCATACGCTACAATCAATTGTCGTTTCAACTCGAACCCAAGCATCCGCCATGCCCGCCACCCCGCCGTCGCTGTTCCCCCCCATCCTGCCCAACCGCCACGGCATGCTGGCCGTCGACGACCTGCACACGCTGTATTGGGAGGAGGTGGGCAATCCGAACGGGATTCCGGTGATCTTCCTGCACGGTGGTCCCGGCGCCGGGCTGTCGCCGCAGCACCGCCGCTTCTTCGACCCGAGCGCCTACCGGGTGATCCTGTTCGACCAGCGCGGCGCCGGCAAGTCGACCCCGCTGGGCGAATGGCGCAACAACACGACCCAACTGCTGATCGAGGACATCGAGCGCCTGCGTGCGATGTTCGGCATCGAGCGCTGGCTGGTGTTCGGCGGTTCCTGGGGCTCGACCCTGGCGCTGGCCTACGGCCAGGCGCATCCGGAACGCTGCCTCGGCTTCGTGCTGCGCGGGATCTTCCTGTGCACGCCGAGCGAGATCGACTTCTTCCTGTACGGCGTGCGCTGGTTCTATCCGGAGCTGTACGATGATTTCGTCGCCCCGATTCCCGTCGAGGAGCGCGGCAACCTGCTCAAGGCGTATGCGACCCGCCTGCTGTGCGACGATCCGCAGCAGTTCTGGCCAGCGGCGCGCGCCTGGAGCCGCTTCGAGGGCCGGCGCGTGTTCCTGCTGCCGCAGGAAGAGGAAAGCTCGTCCGATACGCTCGATCTCGGCGTGGGCCGCCTGGAGGCGCACTACATGGCCAACGGCGCCTTCCTCGAGGACGACCAGTTGATCCGCGACATCGGGCGCATCGCCCACCTGCCGGGCGTGATCGTGCAGGGCCGCTACGACGTGATCTGCCCGCCGCTGGCCGCGCACCGCCTGCAGCAGGCCTGGCCAGGGGCGCGCATGCGCATGATCCCGGACGCCGGCCACGGCGCGCTGGAAACCGGCATCGCGCGCGCGCTGGTGGCCGCCACCGAACAGTTCAAGCGCCACGGCCGCTTCGAATGAGCGCCGCCTCATAATAATTACAGGCATCGAGACCATGAATATCCAGACCAACGACATCGGCCACGTGATCCAGCTGTCGATCGCGCCCGTGTTCCTGCTGACCGGCGTCGCCACCAAGCTCACCGTGCTGATGAACCGCCTGGGCCGCATCATCGACCGCGCGCGCGACCTCAAGCAGCAACTGCGCCAGGGGCCGGACCCCGAATGCCACGAAGAGCTGGACGTGCTGTACGTGCGCTGGCAGCTGATCAATTACGCGCTCACCTCCAGCACCATGTGCGGCTTCCTGATCTGCGTGATCATTGCCTGCCTGTTCCTGGGCGACACCGCCAACCTGCCGCTCGACCGCTACATCGCCGGCATGTTCGTGGTCGCCATGATCGCCCTGATCGCCAGCTTCGCCTTCCTGCTGCGCGAAGTCTTCGTTTCGTTCCGGTACATGCGCATGCACCTGCACGACACCCCCGCGCGGCGCGCGCAGCGGATGGCGCCGCACTGACGCGCGCCGCCGCTGCCGCCACCGCCATTCACATTGAAAGCAAAGAATCACCATGCACGACTACCAACGTCCCCCCACCCTGTACCGCTACGGCATGCGCACCGAGCTGGAGCAGGCGCTGAGCGCCGGCCAGTTCCGCCTGGCGCCCGCCAACGGTTTCCTGGTCCTGTCCTTCGCGCAAACGTGGAGCAAGGAACTGTTCACCGTGCTCGGCCCTGCCGACAGCTGCCTGGTCATCCACGACGCCGAAGCCTTCGGCGAACGCCTGCACCGCGCCGTGCAGCGCACGCTGCCCAACTGGGCCGGCATCGACGGCCCGGTCGAATACGGCGTGCGGTCGCGCCTCGGCCTGGCCTTTTCCAGGACCGCCGCCGACGCCCGCGAACAGGAGTGGAAGTTCGCCTGGCGCTCGCTGTCGCCGCAAGCCAGCCTGAATCCGGTCACGGTGCGCATCGGCAGCATCGAGCAGTTCGCCGAGCTGCGCGCGCCGGAAAGCTACCCCGTCTGAGAAGGTGCACACCGGGTAGTTCCGCGGCGTGTCACATGGTCCAGCTTCGGTACCTCGGCATGGATCCCGCCTGCGCGGGGACGACGGTAGGGCGCGGTACGACGGTCAAAAAAATGGCCGGGCGAACTTCCGCCCGGCCACCCATCACCACCCAGTGAATTAATCCTGCCCGGCGCCGCTGCTGCCTTTCTTGCTCGGCCGGCTGACGTAATCCGAAGCCGGCTGCCCGGTCTGGCCGCCGCGCGCGCTGCCGACACCGGACTGCATCGAGGCCGACGCTCCGGTCGGCGATTCCTGCGAGCCGGCGCGCTGTTTCTGTTCCACGCCGCCGTAACCCGACTGGCGCGAGGCGTTCAGGCGGTCTTCCTCGCCGCGCGCCTGCATGCGCTGGGCGCTCTGGCGGGCGCTCCAGCCGGCTTGCTGGGCACCGCCGCCGCTGCGCTGGCTGCCGACGTTGTCGTCGCCGCCGCCTTGCAGCGAGCCGCGTGCGCGCAGCGCCGCACCTTGCTGTTCAATATTGGCCGACTGCACGCTGGCACCGCCCGGCGCCACCCAGCCCGGGGCGCGCGGCTGCTGGCTGCCTTCGGCCACGGTCATGGTTTTTTCCTTGGCGATACCACGTGCGCGGACGCTGTCCGGTCCTTTTTGCTTGGTCATTTGATCCTCCTCAAGTGCTGCGCTTGCTGAAGCGCTGACAGGAAGATCATGCGCGCCGGGAAGGCCGTATTCCAGAGGAAGAGGGAGCGCACCGTTGTAGGAGTAGAACTACCATCATTCTCAAATGAATTGAGAATGATGGTTACTGCCGAGTTGTCTCAGCCAAGCTTCATTTCTTGCGTACCACCACGCAACCGATCGAATAACCGGCGCCGAACGAGCAGATCACGCCTTGGGCGCCGCTCGGCAGATCGTCCTGGTAAGTGTGAAAAGCGATGATCGAGCCGGCCGACGAGGTGTTGGCATAGGCATCCAGGATCACCGGGGCTTCGCCCGGTTCGGCGTCGCGGCCGAGCAGGGTGCGCATGATCAGCTGGTTCATGCTGAGGTTGGCCTGGTGCAGCCAGAAGCGGTTGACATCGGTGACCTGCAGGCCGGCGTTCTGCACGGTGTCGCGGATCATCTCGGCCGCCATCGGGCACACTTCCTTGAATACCTTGCGGCCCTGCTGGCGGAACAGTTTGTCGGCCAGGCCGACGCCGGCTTCGTCGAAACGGTTCATGAAACCGAAGTTGTTGCGGATGTTGTTCGAGAACTTGGTCTTCAGCTTGGAGTCCAGGATCTCGAACTGGTGCGCGCTGGTGGCGGTGTCGGCCGCTTCGATGATCATCGCGGTGCAGGCGTCGCCGAAGATGAAATGGCTGTCACGGTCGCGGAAATTCAGGTGGGCGCTGGTGATTTCCGGGTTCAGCACCAGCACCGCGCGCGCCTGGCCGGTCTGCACCGCGCCGGCCGCGGTCTGGATCGCGAAGGTGGCCGACGAGCAGGCCACGTTCATGTCGAAGCCGAACCCTTCGATGCCGAGCGCATCCTGCACCTCGACCGCCATCGCCGGGTAGGCGCGCTGCATGTTGCTGGCGGCGACCAGCACCATGTCGATGTCGGCGGCGGTGCGGCCGGCGCGTTCCAATGCCTGGCGCGCGGCGGCGACGCAGATCTCGGCCTGCAGCGACAGTTCCTCGTCGGCGCGTTCCTTGATGCGCGGCGTCATGTGGGCCGGATCGAGGATGCCGGCCTTCTCCATCACGTAGCGCGACTTGATGCCCGAGGCTTTCTCGATGAAGGCGCTGCTGGACGGTTCCAGCGCGGCGACCTCGCCGGCGGCGATCTTGTCGGCGTGCTCGGCGTTGAACAGTTCGACATAGGCATTGAAGGCCGCCACCAGCTCATCGTTGGAGATGGCATGCGGAGGGGTGAACAGGCCGGTGCCGCTGATGACGACAGATTTCATGATTCGACTTTCCAAGATGGTAACGGGAGGCAACTCCCCGAGAATCTGGCGATTCTACACAATCGTACCGGCCGTGGGAATCGCCCGCCGCGGGCGCATGTCGATTCAACAGGAAGCCTGCCAGTACAGGCTTTGCGCGGGATCAGCGCGCATGCTGGGCCAGTGGCGCGGACGCCGCGGCGGCCCGTTTCGACAGCTGCACCGGCAATCCCTGCAGCTGGCGCAGCGCCTGGGCCAATTGAAAATCGTCGGTGCTGCCGAAATCGAGCGGCTTCTGGTGGCGCGCCTGCGCCAGGATGCGCATCTGCGCCGCGATGTCGTCGGGGTGCGTGGCTTCTTCTCCCGCGCGGTCGTTCGACAGATGGCGCTGTAAATCGGCCTCGCGCATGCGCAGCGCATTCCAGCCGTCGCCCTCGGCGGTTTCGTCGACCGCGACATCGGGCAGGATGCCGCGCGCCTGGATCGAGCGCCCGCCCGGGGTGTAGTAGCGCGCCGTGGTGAGTTTCACGGCGGCGTCGCCCGGCAGCGGGCGGATGGTCTGCACCGAGCCCTTGCCGAAGGTCGGGCTGCCGACGATCGCGGCGCGCTTGTAGTCCTGCAGCGCGCCGGCCACGATTTCCGAGGCCGAGGCCGAGCCGGTGTTGACCAGCACCACCATCGGCACCGTCTTGAACATGTCCGGGACTTTCGCCAGCGGGTCGGCGCCGCGGCCCAGCATGTAGTGCTCGGGGCGGCCATAGAAGCGGGCCCGCGATTCCTCGAGCTGGCCATTGGTCGAGACCACTTCCGCGCCGCGCGGCAGGAACGCGGCGGACACCCCGATCGCGCTCTGCAGCAGGCCACCCGGGTCGTTGCGCAGGTCCAGCACCAGGCCGCGCAGCGCCGGCTCCTGGCGCGCCAGCGCCGCCAGCTTGTGGGCCAGGTCGTCCACGGTCGGTTCCTGGAATTGCGAGATGCGCACCCAGGCATAGCCGGGCGCGACGATCTTCCCTTTCACGCTCTTCTGCACGATTTCCTCGCGCGTGATGGTGAACTCGAGCGGCGCGGGCGCGTCCTTGCGCAGGATGGTGAGCACGACCTGGCTGTGCGGCGCGCCGCGCATGCGCTTGATCGCGCTGTCCTGGTCCATCTCGCGCACCGCGGCGCCGTCGATGTGGGTGATCAGGTCGCCCGGCTTGATGCCGGCGCGCCAGGCCGGCGAATCCTCGATCGGGGCCACGATGTGCACGTAGCCCTCGTCGCTGCGGCCGATCTCGATGCCGAGGCCGATGAACTTGCCCTCGGTGCCTTCGCGCAGTTCGCGGTAGGCGTTGCGGTCGAGGTAGGCCGAGTGCGGGTCGAGCGAGCCGACCATGCCCGAGATCGCCTGGGTGAGGAGCTTGCGCTGGTCCACCGGTTCCACGTAGTCGGCCTGGATCAGGCGGTAGACGCCGGTCAGCTGGCGCAAGGCCTCGACCGGCATGTCGTCCTCGACCGGCTTGTGCGCCAGCACCGAGTACTGCATCGTGAGCGCGACCCCGAGGATCACCCCGAGGGTGACCAGGCCGTAGTTCTTGAGGGGAGAGCCCATTGCTGAGGATCGGTCCGAAAATGAGGATGCCCGATGGAGTATACCCGCTCGGCCGGCGCCGCGCTCCCGCGCTGGCGGCTCAGGCGGCCGCGCGTTGGCGAACAGGCACGCCGCCGCCGCCGATGATGCGCGAAAACAGCTGGATCTGGCCGTCGGTGGTCGAGTCCCAGCTGAAGTTCTCGGCATAGCGGCGCGTGGCCGCGTGCGCCGGGTAGTTTTCCCGCAGCGTGCGCACGGCGCGTGCGATGCCTTCCGAAGTGCGTTCCGGCATCAGCACGCCGGCTTCGGGCGCGGACACGACTTCCGGCGTGCCCCATACGTTGCTGGCCACCACCGGCGTGCCGCACGCCATCGATTCCAGCAGCACGTTGGCCCAGCCTTCGCGGCTGGACGCCAGCACCATGGCGTCGGCGGCGTTGTAATACTCTTTCAATTGTGGCTGGGCGACCGCGCCGAGGAAGGTCACGCGCTCGAGCACGCCCAGTTGGCGGGCCTGCATTTCCAGGTTCTTCCTTTCCGGCCCGGTGCCGGCGATGAACAGTTTGGTATCCGGCATCAGGGGCAGGGCGCCGATGGTCAGGTCGTGGGCCTTGCGCTTGTCGAGCAGGCCGACCGAGACCAGGGTGAAACCGTCCATGCCGAGCTTGGCGCGCGCGGCCTGGCGGTCCATCGGCTGGAAGCGCTGCAGATCGACGCCGTTGCGCAGCGGGACGATGCGTTCGCCCGGCATGCCGAGTTGCACCATTTCGTCGCGCAGGGCGTTGCAGACCGTGATCATGCCGGCGGCGTGCTCGGCCGCCCACATCAATTGCTTTTTCGGCAGCGCATACTGCGGGATCAGGTTGATGTCGGTGCCGCGCGCGGTGATCACGACGGGCTTGTTGAAATATTGTCCCAGCATGACCGCGGCCACGCCGTCCGGATAAAAGTAATGGGCGTCGATGGCGTCGAAGTCGTAGCCCTCGTCGATGATGCGGCCGATTTCCTTCTTGGCGGACTGGGCCAGCAGCCAGGGCGCGACCGTCATCCCGACCTTCGGGATCACCAGGTAGCGCGGATGGCGCACGTCGATGTCGTAGCGCGTCTCCCGGCGCGGCACCTTGGCGAAGCCGGCATAGTCGCCGAAGCGCGGATGCTGCGACGGGAACCAGGGCACCGGCGCCACCACTTTCGACTCGACCTTGCCGCTGCCCAGCAGGTAGCGCAGGCGGGTTTCGACGAAGATGCCGTGGCTGGGCTTGACCGTGTTGGGGAACAATGTACTGAATGTAAGAAGCTTCATGGGTCGTGGGGCAGTGGGCGAGAAGTGCCGGATATTATGTTACATAACGCAACACATGTCTTTTCTAACGGAACGTCCGTCGTTTAATAGTAAAAATGTAACGTGTGTAACGTGCTGGCTAGAAATTTATGATAAATTCATCGGGTTCCTAGCCTAGCGGAAAGATCGCCTGGCATTCACTCCATCGAGCGCGCCCTGCAACGCGGGCGCCGTGCTCCATCAACTGCATCTGTATACATTATGAAAATTTCCGTTATCGGGACTGGTTACGTCGGACTGGTGTCCGGCGCATGCTTCGCTGACGTCGGCAACACCGTGCTGTGCCTGGACGTCGACACGCGCAAGATCACGATGCTCAAGGACGGCATCATCCCGATCCACGAACCCGGCCTGGACAGCCTGGTGCAGCGCAATGCCGCTGCCGGCCGCCTGCTGTTCTCGTCGGACTACGACGACGCCGTGAACCATGCCGATATCATCTTCCTGGCCGTGGGCACCCCGCCGGACGAGGACGGCAGCGCCGACCTGACCCACATCCTGTCGGCCGCACGCAGCATCGGCGAGCGTCTGACCAAGCCGGCGGTCATCGTCGACAAGTCGACCGTGCCGGTCGGCACCGCCGAAAAGGTCACGCGCGCCATCGCCGGCGAGCTGGAAAAGCGTGGCGTGGACGTCGCTTTCAGCGTGGTCAGCAATCCTGAATTCCTGAAGGAAGGCGCGGCGATCGAAGACTTCATGAAGCCGGACCGCATCGTGGTCGGCGGCAACGACGCGGATGCAATGAAGCAGATGCGCAAGCTGTACGCGCCGTTCAGCCGCAACCACGAGAAATTCGTCGAGATGGACGTGCGCAGCGCGGAACTGACGAAGTACGCGGCCAACGCCATGCTGGCCACCCGCATCAGCTTCATGAATGAACTGGCGAATCTGTCCGAACTGCTGGACGCCGACATCGAGGCGGTGCGCAAGGGCATCGGCATGGACCCGCGCATCGGTCCCGACTTCCTGTATGCCGGCATGGGCTACGGCGGTTCCTGCTTCCCGAAGGACGTCAAGGCGCTGATCAAGACCGCCAGCACCCATGAGCGCCACCTGCACCTGCTGAGCGCGACCGAGACCGTCAACGACGCCCAGAAGAACGTGCTGTTCAACAAGCTGGTGCGCTTCTTCGGCGGCGAACAGGCGCTGGACGGCAAGACGATCGCGCTGTGGGGCCTGTCGTTCAAGCCGAACACCGACGACATGCGCGAAGCGCCGAGCCGCATCCTGATCCGCTCGCTGTTCGCGGCCGGCGCCAAGGTCATCGCCTACGACCCGGTCGCCAGCAGCGAAGCCCAACGCGTACTGGTGGCCGAACATGGCGAGGACGTGTGCCAGGCGCGCCTGCGCATCGTCGACTCGGCCAAGGCCGCGGTGGAAGGCGCCGACGTGCTGGTGCTGGTCACCGAATGGAAGGAATTCCGCGCGCCGGACCTGCCGTTCCTGGCCGAGAAGCTGACACTGAAAGCGGTGTTCGATGGTCGTAACATCTATGATCCGGAAGCGTTCGCGGCCGCAGGCCTGAGCTATGAAGGCATCGGCCGCCGTTCGAAGAAAGTCGAACAATGACCGAAGCGGCAGCGCAGGACGCAAACGGGCAGGGCGCCCAGGGCACGGTGCTCGTCACCGGCGCCGCCGGCTTCATCGGCAGCGCGGTGGCGGTGCGCCTGGCCGGCATGGGCTACCGGGTGGTCGGCTGCGACAACTTCAACGATTACTACGATCCCGCGCTCAAGCACCACCGCGTCGAGGCCCTGCTGGGCCCAGCCGGCGTGCCGTGCGAGACGGTCGAGCTGAGCGATGGCGCGCAGGTGGCCGGCCTGTTCGACCGTGTGCAACCGGCGCTGGTCGTGCACCTGGCCGCCCAGGCCGGCGTGCGCTACTCGCTGAAGAACCCGGCCGCCTACGTGCAGGCCAACCTGGTCGCCTTCGGGCACATCCTGGAAGGCTGCCGCAAGGTCAGTACGCAGCACCTGGTGTACGCCAGCAGCAGCAGCGTCTACGGCGCCAACGCCAAGACCCCGTTCAGCGAAACCGACCAGACCGACACCCCGGTGTCGCTGTACGCGGCGACAAAGAAGGCCAACGAGCTGATGGCGCACACCTACAGCCACCTGTACGGTTTGCCGATCACCGGGCTGCGCTTCTTCACGGTGTACGGTCCCTGGGGCCGCCCGGACATGGCTTACTTCAGCTTCGCGCGCAGGATGCTGGCCGGGGAAAGCATCCCGGTCTTTGCCGAGGGCAAGCTGTACCGCGACTTCACCTACATCGACGACATCGTCGAAGGCGTGGTGCGCCTGCTGTTCAAGCCGTCGATCGAGGCCGGCAAGCCGCCGCACTCGGTTTTCAACATCGGCAACAACAGCCCGGTGCAAGTGCTCGACTTCATCCGCACGCTGGAAGGCGCGATCGGCGTGAAGGCCGCGCTGGATTTCCAGCCGATGCAGCCGGGCGACGTGCCGGCCACGCATGCCGATACCGACAAGCTGCAGGCCTGGGTCGGCTACAAGCCGACCACCACACTGGAGGCGGGATTACGCGAATTTGCGCGATGGTATAATCAGGCGACACATGACAATGTTTCCTATCTGAAATGAAAAAAGTCCTCATTCTCGGCGTCAACGGTTTCATTGGGCATCATCTTTCCAAGCGCATCCTGGCGACGACCGACTGGGAAGTGTATGGGATGGACATGCAGTGCGAGCGGCTCGCCGACCTGCTGGACAATCCCCGCATGCACTTCTTCGAGGGCGACATCACCATCAACAAGGAGTGGGTCGAGTACCACGTCAAGAAGTGCGACGTGATCCTGCCGCTGGTGGCGATCGCGACGCCATCGACCTACGTCAAGGAACCGCTGCGCGTGTTCGAACTGGACTTCGAAGCCAACCTGCCGATCGTGCGCTCGGCCGCGAAGTACAGGAAACACCTGATCTTCCCGTCGACATCCGAAGTCTATGGCATGAGCCCAGAGGCCGAATTCGATCCGGAGAACTCCAACCTGGTGTATGGCCCGATCAACAAGCCGCGCTGGATCTATGCCTGCGCCAAGCAGCTGATGGACCGCGTGATCTGGGGCTACGGCATGGAAGGCCTGAACTTCACGCTGTTCCGCCCCTTTAACTGGATCGGCGCCGGGCTGGACTCGATCCATACGCCGAAGGAAGGTTCTTCGCGCGTGCTGACCCAGTTCCTGGGCCATATCGTGCGCGGCGAACCGATCCAGTTGGTGGATGGCGGTTCGCAAAAGCGCTCGTTTACCTATGTCGACGACGGCATCGACGCGCTGATGCGTATCATCGAGAACAAGGACGGCGCCGCGACCGGCAAGATCTACAACGTCGGCAATCCGGTCAACAATTACTCGATCCGCGAACTGGCCACCATGATGCTGGACCTGGCGGCCGAGTACCCGGAATACCGCGAGACCGCGAAGGCCGTGAAGCTGGTCGACACCAGCTCGGGCGCCTACTACGGCGCCGGCTACCAGGACGTGCAGAACCGCGTGCCCAAGATCGAGAACACGTGCGCCGAGCTGGGCTGGCAGCCGGCGGTGCCGATGCGCGACGCGCTGCGCAAGATCTTCGATTCGTACAAGGACAAGCTGGGCGATGCGAAGCAGCTCAATTCCTGAGCGCCCCTGTTTTCCAATATAAAGGCTGCCGCGGCAGCCTTTTTTATGTGTATCGTGAAAGTAGCCCGATTCGTACGTCGTTCCCGCCTGCGCGGTAGCGGCGTATCCGTACATACGAATTACATGTTCTTGTAAATCCTTGTATTCCAACTTCATTGTCGGGTAAGTAATTGTAAAGAGACCGGACGGGAGCGGGGGAGCGGCTTATAGTCGATCTCAGTTTTTCTCTCTCTCTCCACTCTTGAAGTGGTCTTTGCCCACGGATTCCCCTCCGTGGGCTTTTTTATGCCCTGGAGCTTTACATCATGATAAGAATCCGTTCGGTCCGCGCCGGCCTGCTGGCCTTGGCCCTCGCCGGCGCGGCGCCGGCGTTCGCGCTGCCTCTGATGGACATGCGCGTCGAGGACCTGGTGTTCATGGCGTCCGACCTCAAGCAATCGATGAACCTGAGCACCAACCAGCAGACTCTGTGGAACGGGGTCGAGGGTCGTACCCGCGGCGTCTTGCGCGAGCGCGAGCGCGGCCGCGAAGCGCTGCAGGAACAGGCCAAGGCCATGCTGGCCAGGCCGGACATCGAATTGCGCGAGCTGGACAAGCTGGTGCAAGCGGAAAGCGCGACCGCCGCCGCGGAAGACCGGCAATTGCGGGACATGTGGCTGGGCGTGAACGATGCCCTCGACGACAGGCAGCGCGCCCGGGTCGCGCTGTTCCTGGGCGAGCAACTGGTGCGGGTGGTGCCGGAAGGACGCCCCGGCGGTGGCGAGCATGGCGGCGAACGGGACAGCGGTGGCGGCCGCCCCGGCGGGCGTGGCGGCCGTGGGGGCATGCCCGGCGGTGGGATGGGATCCGGCGGCGGTTCGATCAACATCGGCGGCTGAGCACGGGGCACCGGGGCTGACATATGCATGATGTATCGAAAAGTAAAAAAGCGTGTTGTTGTGTAGTTTGGCTGGCCTTCGCAGCTAGAATTTATTTGATCTAGCCGGCAACATGGGCGTCGTGTGTCATGCCACCGACATCGAAATAGTGTACGCCAGACAACAGCCCGGTTTCCGGCAAGCCGGGCTGTGTTACATTTGCCGATGGCCAAAAGCCACTCTTTTCCCGCAACCAAGGACTTTCTTGTGAAACGATACCTGTTGAGCACCCTGACCCTGTCCCTGATGGCCGCTTTCGCCAGCGCCGCGGACACCGCACCCGTATCGGGTGCCGCGACCGCGGCCGCTTCCGGCATCGAGACCCAGTACATCGACCCGAGCGTACGCGTGCAGGACGACTTCTTCACCCACCTCAACGGCAAGTGGTTGAAGACGGCGGAGATCCCGTCCGACAAGTCGAGCTGGGGTACATTCATGAAACTGCGCGACGACACCACGCCGCAGCTGCGCGAGATCATCGAGGCCAACCAGAAGGCGCACAACAAGACCGGCACCGACCAGCAGAAGATCGCCGACCTGTACACCAGCTTCATGGACGAGAAGAAGCTGGAAGCCTTGGGTACCAGGCCGCTGTCCGGCGAGCTGCAGCGGATCCGTGCGCTGAAGGACAAGAAGGGCGTGCCGGCGCTGGTCGCGCACCTGGCGCAGATCGGCGTGTCGACCCCGTACGGCATCGGCGTGGCGCAGGATGCAAAGGAATCCACCCGCTACGCGACCTACATCCGCCAGGGCGGCCTGGGCATGCCGGACCGCGACTACTACCTGAAGCTGGACGACAAGCGCATGGCCGGCATCCGCGCCAAGTACGAACAGCACGTCGCCAACATCCTGACCCTGGCCGGCGACAAGGATGCCGCGAACAAGGCCAAGGCCATCGTTGCCTTCGAAACCAGGCTGGCCGAAGTGCAGTGGACCCGCGTCGAGCTGCGCGACCCGAACAAGAGCTACAACAAGATGAGCGTGGTCGAGCTCAGCAAGCTGGCCCCGGACTACGACTGGAAGGCGGCGCTGGGCGCCGCCGGCGTGGGCAGCAAGTCGGACTACGTGATCGTCGGCCAGCCGAGCTACGTCACCGGTTTCAACAAGGTGCTGAACGACACCGACCTGGAGACTGTCAAGGCCTACTTCCAGTGGCAGCTGCTGCGCGAATACGCGCCTTACCTGACCAAGGCCTTCGTCGACGAGAACTTCGATTTCTACGGCAAGACCCTGACCGGCGTGACCGAGAACCGTCCGCGCTGGAAGATCGGCGTGTCCACCGTCGAAGGCGCGCTGGGCGAAGCGCTGGGCCGCGAATACGTCGCAAAATACTTCCCGCCGGAGCGCAAGGCGCGCATGGAAGAGTTGGTGAAGAACGTGCTCGCCGCTTATAAACAGTCGATCGAGACCCTCGACTGGATGGGCCCGGAAACCAAGAAGGAAGCGCAGGACAAGCTGGCCAAGTTCAATCCGAAGATCGGCTACCCGAACAAGTGGCGCGATTATTCGAAGTACACCGTCAAGCCGGACGACCTGGTCGGCAACGTGCAGCGCGCCGCCACCTTCGCCTACAACCGCAACATCAACAAGCTGGGCAAGCCGATCGACCGCGAAGAGTGGGGCATGACGCCGCAGACGATCAACGCCTATTACAACTCGCGCCTGAACGAGATCGTGTTCCCGGCCGCGATCCTGCAGCCGCCGTTCTTCAATGCGCAAGCCGACGACGCCGTGAACTACGGCGCGATCGGCGCCGTGATCGGCCACGAAATCGGCCACGGCTTCGACGACAAGGGCAGCCAGTCGGACGGCAACGGCAACCTGCGCAACTGGTGGACCAAGGAAGACGAGGCGCGCTTCAAGGCCAAGACCGACATGCTGGTCAAGCAGTACGACGCCTTCGAGCCGGTGCCGGGCTACCACGTCAACGGTTCGCTGACGCTGGGCGAGAACATCGGCGACAACTCGGGCCTGGCCATCGCCTATAAAGCCTACAAGATCTCGCTGCACGGCCAGCCGGCCCCGGTCATCGACGGCCTCACCGGCGACCAGCGCTTCTTCATGGGCTTCGGCCAGGTATGGCGCTCGAAGATGCGCGACGAGGCGGCGATCAACCAGGTCAAGACCGACCCGCACTCGCCGGGCCAGTTCCGCGCCAACGGTACCCTGCGCAACCAGGCTGCGTTCTATGAAGCCTTCGGCGTCAAGGAAGGCGACAAGATGTACCTGAAGCCGGAAGACCGCGTCACGATCTGGTAATCCCCGCCAGAAAACCAGGGGCCGGCGGCGATCCCGCCGGCCACGTTAACCCATAACATCCAAGGGACACCGAGAGATGAAAAAGCAATACCTGTTGAGCGCCCTGACCCTGGCGCTGATTTCCAGCCTGGGCCACGCGGCCGAAGGAGCAGCCGTGAAAAACACCGCAGCCAAGAGCGGCCAGACCCTGTCGGCCGGCATCGCCACCGAATACATCGAGCCGTCCGTGCGTCCGCAGGATGACTTCTTCGAATACCTGAACGGCAAGTGGCTCAAGACTGTCGAAATCCCGTCCGACAAGTCGAGCTGGGGCTCGTTCATGGAGCTGCGCGAGAACACCCTGCCGCAGCTGCGCGGCATCATCGAGAAGACCGCCGCCACCAACCCGGGCGCCGGCACCGACGCCCAGCGCATTGGCGACTTCTACGCCAGCTTCATGGACGAGGCGCGCCTGGAACAGCTGGGCGCGGCCCCGCTCAAGACCGAGCTGGGCAAGATCGCCGCCCTGAAGGACAAGTCCGAACTGCCGGCCATGCTGGCCAACCTGGGCAAGATCGGCGTGGGCGTGCCGTTCGACTACGGCATCCACCAGGACAACAAGGATTCGACCAAGTACGTCGCCGACATCGGCCAGGGCGGCCTGGGCATGCCGGACCGCGACTACTATCTGAAAACCGACGACGCCAAGCTGGCCGCGACCAAGGCCAAGTACCTGGCCCACGTCGAGAAGATGCTGGGCATGGCCGGCGACAAGAACGCCGCCGCGAATGCCAAGGCCATCGTCGACTTCGAGACCGAGATCGCCAAGGTACAGTGGACCAAGGTCGAACTGCGCGATCCGATCAAGGCCTACAACAAGGTCAACCTGGCCGACATGGCCAAGGTGGCGCCGAACTTCGACTGGAACGCGTGGTTCCGGACCGCCGGCATCGCCGGCAAGACCGATTACGTGATCGTCGGCCAGCCGACCTACCTGAAGGGCTTCGTCGAACTCGCCAACAAGACCCCGATCGACACCTGGAAAGCCTACCTGTCGCTGCACCTGATCGAATCCTATGGCGGCTTCCTGTCGAAGAATTTCGTCGACGAGCGTTTCGACTTCTACGGCCGCACCCTGTCGGGCGTGAAGGAACAGGAACCGCGCTGGAAGCGCGGCGTCGGCACCGTCGAGCGCTCGCTGGGCGAAGCGCTGGGCAAGCTGTACGTGGCCGAATACTTCCCGGCCGAGCGCAAGGCGCGCATGGAAGCACTGGTGAAGAACCTGCTGGCGGCCTACAAGCAGAGCATCGACAAGCTCGACTGGATGAGCCCGGCCACCAAGAAGGAAGCGCAAGCCAAGCTGGCCAAGTTCACCCCGAAGATCGGCTACCCGAACAAGTGGAAGGATTACTCGGCCTTGAGCGTCAAGCGTGACGACCTGGTGGGCAACGTGATGCGTTCGCGCGTGCTTGAAATCGACCGCGAGCTGAACAAGCTGGGCAAGCCGATCGACCGCGAAGAGTGGGGCATGACGCCGCAGACCATCAATGCGTACTACAACCCGGAGATGAACGAGATCGTGTTCCCGGCCGCGATCCTGCAGCCGCCGTTCTTCGACGCCAACGCGGATGACGCGGTCAACTACGGCGGCATCGGCGCCGTGATCGGCCACGAGATCAGCCACGGCTTCGACGACCAGGGCGCCCAGTACGACGGCGACGGCAACCTGCGCGACTGGTGGACCGCGTCCGACCACAAGAACTTCAAGGCCAAGACCAGCATGCTGGTGGCGCAGTACAACGCCTTCGAACCGCTGCCGGGCTACCACGTCAACGGCGAGCTGACCCTGGGCGAGAACATCGCCGACAACTCGGGCCTGGCCATCGCCGCCAAGGCGTATCACATCTCGCTGAACGGCAAGAAGGCACCGGTCATCGACGGCCTCAGCGGTGACCAGCGCCTGTACATGGGCTGGGCGCAGGTATGGCGTTCGAAGATGCGCGAGCAGCAGCAGATCGTGCAGGTGAAGACCGACCCGCACTCGCCGGGCCAGTACCGCGCCAACGGCACCCTGAAGAACCAGCCGGGCTTCTACGAGGCCTTCAAGGTGAAGCAGGGCGACAAGATGTACCTGGCGCCGAAGGAGCGCGTGATCATCTGGTAATGCACGGGCAGTAAGCAACCGGAGCAGGGAATAAAAAAAGGCCGCGGGTTCCGCGGCCTTTTTGCTTTTACGTCGCTGTTTTTACAGCGCTGCTTTTACATCGATGGGCGCTGCTTATTTCGTCGCGCTCGAGTAGCTGCACGACTTGACCCTGCCCGGGGCCGCGTCGCCGAACACGTCGATCGAGCAGACGGCCGAGCCGGTGAAGGTCTTGGTCGCGAAGCTGGTGCCGGCGCCCATGCGCACTTCACGGGTGCCGCTGAACGAGCAGGTGCCCTTTTCGCCGGCGCAGGCGGTCCAGGTGACGGCCGACGGAGTCGACGGTGCCGGGGTCGACGGCGCCGGGGTCGAAGGTGCCGGGGTCGACGGCGCCGGGGTCGACGGCGTGCCTGGTGCCGCGGCGGTGTCGCTCGAATAGCGGCAGGTCTTGGTCTTGCCCGGGGCCGGATCGCCGAATACGCCGTTCGAGCAGACGATCGAAGCGGTGGCGCTCCTGGTCACGAAACTGATCTCGTTGCCGTAGCGGACTTCGCGGGTGCCGCTGAACGAGCAGGTGCCGTTCTCGTTGGCGCAGGCGGTCCAGGTGGCGGCCGCCGGCGGCACCGCGGTGCTGGTGCCGGTGGATTCATACGCGCCGATATCGATCAAACCAATGACGGTGCGGGTTTCACCGGCTGCCAGGTGCTTGTACTGGGCCACCGGCGCCAGTGCGAAACCGCCGGCGGTAGTGCCCGGTACCGAACCGGCATTGACCATCGGCGCGTTCGCGGCCGGGTGCAGGTCGTAGTTGGCGCGGTCGGCGAAGGCCGGGGCCGCGGCGCGGTAGTTGGTCTTGTCGAGCGCGCTGGCCTGGTTGGTCATGTTGCCGGCGCCAGCAAAGATATTGTTCTGCAGCAGGACCGGGGTAGTGACCCCGGAGCCGACCATCACGAAGGTGCCCGAACCGGCGTCGTTCAGGAAGGTGTTGTTGACCACATATAAATCCTTGCCCGGATTGCTGGCACCTTCTTCGCCATAGGCCAGGATGTTCGGGTTGGAGTGAGACGACGGCTGCTCGATGACGTTGCCGATCACGTACGAGGTACCGGCGTTCGGCAGATCGACTTCATAGCTCGGCTTGCCCGACGCGGTGCTGCCGGTCTGGCCCGGTGCGGTGCTGGAGAAGCGGTTGTTGTAGATCGTGTTGACCTGGGCGCGCGACTTCAGGTTGTGGCCGACGTTGGCATCGTGCGAGTAGTTGTAGCGGAAGGTCAGGCTCTTGACGTTGCCGATGTACAGGTTGTGGGTATAACCGTCACCGTAACCGTTGTGGCCGAATTCGCTGTACTCGATCAAGATGTTGCTGTTCGTGTTGGCGCCGCTCAGGATGCCGTTTTCGTTGTCGTGCAGGAAGCTCTGGCGCAGCGTGAAGCCGGTACCTTCCAGGCGCAGTGCGGCGCCGTTCCGGTCCGCCACCTTGGCGCCGGTCATTTCAACGTTTTCGACAGTGACATTGCTGCCGACTACCACCCAGATGCCTTTACCCATCGAATTGGCGCCGTTGGCATCGATCTTCGGACGGCCGTTGACGCCGCGCACGGTCAGATTGTTACGGTAGATGCCGCAGACATCACCCTTGTAGGTATTGTTGCCGGCGATTTCGACGGTGTCGCCATCCTTGGCGGCATTGAAGGCCGCGCACGGCGCGGCATAAGTCTTGCCCGGACCGACCGACAGGGTGGCGGCCGAAACGCTGCCCGCTGCAACCAGCGACACCAGCAGGGCTGGCGCGAAACGTGCAGCGATTTGTCCGTTCAACAATGCTTTGTTACGCTGATGCATGTTCATTTCCTTGTAAACTAAATTCCTGTGAGCAGCTATTCCTGCTGGAAAGTTGAAGCTTACGAGATTTGCGATACGGCATTTGTAAGCGTTTGTAACTGAAAATATTTAATATGCAAGAGTAAAAAAACACAAAGAATCATGCACTTAGCGAAATAGTTGTTAAATATTTTTTATGTTTTTGTAAACGGCAAGTGCGGCCTGACCTGGCCTTGCATGGGTCTGGTGTGTCTATGAAAATCTCGGGTTTTTGTAGCGACAGGAAGGAATATGGCTGACTGAATACCGCGAAGGTAGCAATCTAGGAATTTATAAAAATGGAATGAAATATTGATATCCAGGCATTTATTACCCAGATGACTGGATTAATGTGCATCAAAGAAATTAAAATTTATTTTTAGAATTTGTTGTTATGAGGCATCAACTAAAATAATTGACTGTGGGAACACTTTCACTCGCTCGAGCCAGAAAGGCTAGAGGGTGTTCTTCTGAATAACATTAATCGAATATATTCATTTTTAGTGCAATCATCGGTTGCCGCGTCGGGATTCTTTACATGTGAACAGTAAAATGCCGCTTTCCTAAAAATAAGCCATTGAAAACAAATGAGTAATTTCGTTGGAATAATATTTGCTTAACTAGCATTCATTGTTAGTAATTATTCATTTAGGGGCTGTGCATGAAAAAATTGTTTGTTTCCTTGATGTTGTTTGCCGCGACACTGGCCACCGCTGGTTCCGCAGCGGCTGTCGTCGTCCCCGGTAGCAGCTACAGTATCTATCTGGCAGGCGAGGCGAGTGGCAATCCGTTCCTGACCTCGACCGTGTTCGACGACGTGCCCGCCTTTGTCGAGCGCGCTGGCCTGTTGTTGACCCTGAGCGAAGGCGAAACCACGCTGGACAACGGCGACAGCCACATCACTCTCAACATCAATGCCACCGGCGATTTGTTTCCGGTACTGAATGAAGGTGCCTTCCTCGGTATCGGCACCGTGAACGACCCGCTCGACCTGGCCACCGTGGCCAGCCTGTACGATGCACGCGTGACCTTGCGCGATCTCTTCGGCAACATCGTGTTCGAATCGCCGAACATCCTGTACATCGCCGAGAACAATTTTCCTTGGGATGGCAGCTTTCCGTCGATGGAGCACACCTTCCAGATCAGCGAGATCGGCGGGCAGGACATCGCCAGCATCAGCTTCGATTTCTTCGTGCGCGAAGGCGTACCGGCGGACGTGCCGGAACCGGGCAGCGTCCTGCTGTGCGGCATTGGCCTGCTGGCGGCCTTCGGCGCGCGCCGCTACCGCGGCGCCGCGGCGTGACCCGATCCCATCCCGAAGTCTGCTTGAAATCTTCCTGAAGTTTGCGTACGGCACGCCCGGCGTGCCGCATCCGCGATGTCCGCAGTGCGCTTCGCCATTCCCATCCGTTCCCGTCCAGTCCCATTCGCCCATGAAAAAAACCGTCCACGCGGAACGGTTTTTAGGGAGATCGCATGGTGCCTTGGCGGGCGTTTATTTTGCCGCCGCCACCATATAGTCGACCGCGGCCTTGACGTCGGCATCCGGCGCCGCCGAGCCGCCTTTCGGCGGCATGACCCCGGCCTTGCCCTGGAAGCCCTTGATCGCATGTTCGTACAACACCGCATTGCCCTGGGCGATGCGCGGGGCCCAGCTGGCCTTGTCGCCGACTTTCGGGGCGCCCGCGATGCCGGCGCCGTGGCAGGCCACGCAGGCCGCGCCGAACAGGGTCTTGCCGGTGTCGGCGCTCGCGGTTATCGGTGAGGCCGCGGCCGGTGCGACGGAGGCGCCAGGGGCGGCTGCGGACGTGGCCGCCGGCGCGGCCGGGGTGGGCGCCGTTGCCGTTGCCGGTGCCGTCGCAGCGGCCGCCGCGGTCGCGGGGGCGGCGCCGGCGGCGGGCACTTCCGGTTCCTTGAACTTGGCGCCGGACTGGTTGCTCATGTAAACCACGGCGCGCGCCACTTCGATGTCGTCCAGGTCGGGGTTGCCGCCCTTGGCCGGCATTGCGCGGATGCCTTGCACCGCGTGCTGGACCAGGGTGTCGTAGCCCTGGCCGATGCGCGCGCTCCAGGCGCCGGCGTCACCCACCTTGGGGGCGCCGGCGGCGCCGCTGGCGTGGCAGGCGGCGCACACCGCGGTGTACACGGCCTCGGCGCTCTGCAGGACCTTGGGGGCGTTCGCATCCTTGAACACGAAGCCCTGGTCGGCCACCGGCTGGATGCGGGCGGCGATCGCTTGCGCATTCGCGGCCGAGCCGGCGGGTGCCGAGCCGGCGCCCTCGAGAGGTTTATTGGTCACGAAGGTGACGAGAAGAATGATGCCGATGACGATGACGAGGAAAAAACCTGCGACCGCCGCGATCAGTTGCTTGGGTGTCTGGATCAAGGATTGCTGCTCATTGTGTGCGTCGCTCATGATTTCCTTAATTTAATTAAAAAAACCTGTCTCCTGCGCTGCGGATGCTTCTTTGCAATACCTCCGCGGCCGATTATAGACGCAAAAATCGTTAATGGAAACGCAATTCCTGGCCGCTGTTCGCGGTTTCCATAGACGACAGTCGGGAAAGACTGTATCCTTCGCACACCTCACCCAGCGCGGCTGTAGCTCAGTGGATAGAGTATTGGCCTCCGAAGCCAAGGGTCGCTGGTTCGATCCCAGCCAGCCGCGCCATTTTTTCCTTCTCCTTCCGTGGTTTCCCGTCCGGCAGCCGCCGTACATTCTCCGTTCCTGCAATCAATTTGCCGCGCACGATAGATGAGCGTAATCGGGCGCCGAGTTCGAAAATGATACTATTGCATGCTAAGGGGATAACCTTGCTCCGAGGTTCACGGCAACCCGACACTTCCTTATGAAAATCGCAGTAATTTTCCTGGCGCTGTGTTGGGCATGGCGCCGTGACGTGGCAGCGGTCCGGCGCCCGGCAATATGCCGACGCATTGATATTCCTGCTTGACAATCCGCGTACGTTTGCTAGGAAGAATTGGTTTCCGTGTTATATTCAGTGTTGTACAATTGCAAAAATTGCATCGGAACCGATAAAATGAACGCACACGCTGTCGTTGCAGTAGTTGGACTCGGGTACGTTGGTTTGCCACTGGCGGCTGCATTCGGCAAGCGGGGCAGGACGCTCGGCTTCGACCTCTCCGCCACCAAGATCGAGCATGACCGGAACGGGATCGATCCCACCGGCGAAGTCGCCGGCGACGACCCGATGGCCGCCGTTCACCTCGAGGTCGGCACCGATCCCGCGGTCCTGGGCGAGGCCGATTTCATCATCGTCGCCGTGCCCACCCCGGTCGATGTCGCCCACCAGCCGGATTTCGCGCCGCTGGCGGCCGCCATCCGGACCGTGGGCTGGCACATGAAGCGCGGCACGGTCGTCGTGTTCGAGTCGACCGTGTATCCCGGCGCCACCGAGGAAGTCTGCATTCCCATTCTCGAGCAAGCGTCCGGCATGCGCTGGCAACAGGATTTCCACGTCGGGTTCTCGCCGGAGCGCATCAATCCGGGCGACCGCGAGCATACCCTGACCACGATCCCGAAGGTGGTGTCGGGCGACGACGAGGCGACGCTCGGCCGGATCGCCGCGCTGTACGAGACGATCGCCGAGGCCGGCGTCCACCGCGCGTCCGCGATCAAGGTGGCCGCGGCGGCGAAGGTCATCGGGAACACCCGGCGCGGCCGCATCAACGACGGCATGGCCAAGTTCGTTGCCGAGAAAACCGTCAAGTCGATGATGTCGTCGAGGTGCCACGTGAAGGCCCAGTTCGATCCGCGGGTCTTCAGCAAGGCGGGGCATTGCGTCTGACGGTTGTAGGACTGCCAGACCCGAATAACAAGAACATGGTCCGACGAGTGAACAAGTACGAGGAAGTCCAACAGCATCTGCGACAGCACGGGTACCGCCGGCTGGTGACCGGCGCGGCCGGCTTCATCGGGTCGAGCCTGGCCGAGGCCTTGCTATGTGGCCAATGTTGTACACGCGAATCTGCTGGCCGCACTGGCCTAAGGTGATGCAGTGAATCAAGTCTACAACGTTGCGGCCGGTGATCGTAGCACTCTGAATGCGCTGTACGGTATGATGAAGGCTTTGCTGTCCGGGAACTTTGCGCATGTCGCCGCCCCTGTCCCGGAATACGTCGACTTCCGCAGTGGCGACGTACGGCACTCGCAGGCCGATATTACCGAGGCGGCCACGCTATTGGGATACGTGCCGACGCACCGGATCGACAGCGGCACGCGGGAAGCGATGGACTGGTATGTCCATGCTCTTCCGCACTGAAGACCACCCCATGTTTTCCAAATAATGAAGAAGAAGCCCGGGAGTTATCGTGTTTAGGATTTCTAACCACTACGTGTCGAAGATCGTATTCGTGTTGCTGTTCGTCGAGGTGCTGGTGCTGCTAGGCGCAGCCTACATCGGGGCGACGGTGCGTTTCATGGAGCTGGGCCCGGGGGCTTCGCTGCCGAACGTCGACCACTTCTTCACCTCGGCCATCGCCTTCACCGTCGCCATCATCTTCAGCATGAGCGCGATGGGCATGTACCAGCTCGACTTCAACGAAGGCCTGCGCAATCCCTTCTTCATGAAGCTGATGCCGTCCTTCGTGATGGGCTTCCTGATCCTGACCCTGGTGTTCTACGTGGCGCCCGACCTGTACTTCGGGCGCGGCATCCTGGCGCTGGTGTTCGGCATCGCCGGGGCCGGCATCTTCGTGTCGCGCATGGTGTTCTTCAAGACATCCGAACTGCGCTTCCTGGAAACCCGCATCCTGTTCCTGGGCAGCGGTCCGCTGGCCAAGGAATGCAGCGACCTGGCCGCGCAAAGCGGCAGCTATCACCGCTATCACATCACCGGCTTCATCCCGACCCCGACCGAAGAGCTGTGCGTGCCCTCGACCGGGCTGCTGGCCGCGCGCGAAGGCGAGTCGCTGGTCTCGCTGGCGCGCCGCCACAACGTCCAGGAAATCGTGGTGTCGGTGCAGAACCGGCGCGGCGGCTTCCCGATCAAGGAACTGCTCGACTGCAAGCTGGCCGGCCTGAAAGTGACCGACGCCGCCACCTTCTTCGAACGCGAAACCTGCCAGATCCGGGTCGACTCGCTGCAGCCGTCGTGGCTGGTGTTCGGCGGCGGCTTCGACCAGAGCTTCGTGCGCACCTTCATGAAGCGCAGCTTCGACATCATCTGCAGCACGATCATCCTGGCGCTGACCTTCCCGTTCATGCTGATGGCGGCGCTGGCGGTGTGGTTCGAGGACCGCGGTCCGGTGTTCTACTCGCAGGAGCGGGTCGGCATGGACGGCGAGATCTTCCGCGTCCATAAATTCCGCAGCATGCGCACCGATGCCGAAAAGGGCGGCAAGCCGCAGTGGGCCCAGCAGAACGACCCGCGCATCACGCGCGTCGGCAATTTCATGCGCAAGACCCGTATCGACGAGCTGCCGCAGATCCTCAACGTGTTCAAGGGCGAGATGTCCTTCGTCGGCCCGCGCCCGGAGCGCCAGTACTTCGTCGAGCAGCTGATCGAGGTGGTCCCTTATTACAACGTGCGCCACAGCGTCAAGCCGGGCATCACCGGCTGGGCCCAGGTGCGCTACGGTTACGGCTCCTCGGCCGAGGACGCGCTGCAGAAACTGCAGTACGATCTGTATTACGTGAAGAACAACAGCCTGTTCCTCGACGTCCTGATCCTGATCGATACCCTGAAAGTGGTGCTGTTCCGCAGTGGGCGCTGACCGTCCGGCGCGGCCGTTTCCAGCCTTGCATCGGGGCGGGAACACGGCTGCCGGCGTTCCTTCCTTTTATCCGTGACCAATATCGCCGCTTCCAGTTACCTGCTGGCCGCCCTCGGTTTCCTGGTGCTCGGCCTGCCCGTCCTGTCGGGCTGGCGCGGCCGTGCCCAGCGCATCACCTTGCCGCTGGCCTGCCTGGCCAGCGCGCTGTGGGCCGGCGTGCTGGCCTGGGAAGCGTCGCACGGGGTGCTGTGGAGCCCGCTCTCCGGTTTGCTGGAGGTGGTGCGCAACGGCGCCTGGGCCCTGTTCCTGGTGGCGCTGCACGGCCATTGGCGCAACAAGGACGGCCGCCTGCGCCGCTCGCTGGTGCTGGCCGCCGCCTGCTACCTGTCCCTGCTGGTGCTGCTCGGCCTGGCGCTGGCCGGCCGCGCGACCGGCATCCTGGCCGCGTTCGGCCAGCTGCCGATGCTGGCCGCCTTCGTCGGCCTGTCGGTGTACGGCATGCTGCTGGTCGAGCAGGTATACCGCAATAAAACCATCGAGGAGCGCTGGGCGATCAAGTTCGTCTGCCTCGGCATCGGCGGCATGTTCGCCTACGACTTCTACATGTACAGCAACACCATGCTGTTCCGCGAAGCGAACCCGGACCTGTGGACCGCGCGCGGCGTCATCAACGCGCTGACAGTGCCGCTGGTGGCCGCTTCGCTGGCGCGGCGCGGCTCGTGGACCACCTCGTTCGCGGTGTCGCGCCGGGTGATGTTCCATTCCGCCGCGCTGTTCGGCTCGGCGATCTACCTGCTGGCGATGGGCACCGTCGGCTACTACCTGCGCTATGTCGGCGGACGCTGGGGCACGGTGATGCAGACCGGCTTCCTGTTCGGCGCCGTCTGCCTGCTGGGCGTGATCCTGTTCTCGGGCACCGCGCGCTCCTGGCTGAAGGTCTCGATCAGCAAGCATTTTTATCGCTACAACTACGACTACCGCGAAGAATGGATGCGGTTTACGCGCACCCTGTCCGAACGCGGGCCGGGCCTGGGCGACCGCGTGATCCAGGCGCTGGCGACGCTGGTGGAAAGCCCGGGCGGCGTGCTGTGGCAGAGTAGCGAGGGCGACCGCGCGGTTGCCAGGTTCATGCCGCGCGCGCACTGGCAGGCGCCCGATGCCGCCATGACGGAACCGGTGCATTCGCCGTTCTGCCAGTTCCTGGAAAGCACCCAGTGGGTGATCGACCTCGACGAATACGCCGACAGCCCCGACAAGTACGAGGGGCTCGCCGTGCCCGACTGGATCATGGACATGCCGCGCCGCTGGCTGGTGGTGCCGCTGATCCTGCAAGGCAAGCTGTTCGGCTTCGTGATGCTGCAGCGCGCGCGCAGCCCGCTCAAGCTGAACTGGGAAATCTTCGACCTGCTGGAAATCGCCGGCAGCCAGGCCGCCAGCCACCTGGCCCAGGAAGACGCCGCCAACGCGCTGATGGTGGCGCGCCAGTTCGAGTCGTTCAACCGCATGTCGACCTTCGTGGTGCACGATTTGAAGAATCTGGTGGCCCAGCTGTCGCTGATGAACGCCAACGCGGAAAAGCACAAGGACAATCCCGAGTTCCAGCAGGACATGCTGGAAACCCTGAACCATTCGGTGCAGAAGATGAAGCTGCTGCTGCAGAAGCTGTCGCGCACCGAGAACGCCGACCACAAGCTGCCGCTGGCGGTCGACCAGGTGGTGCGCGGCGCCGTGGCCCTCAAGAGCGCCTTCGAGCCGCATCCGCAGCTGGTGGTCGAGGCGGCCGGCCTGAAGGTGGTGGCGGACCGCGAGCGCCTCGAGCGCGTGGTCGGCCACCTGATCCAGAACGCGATCGAAGCCACGCCGCGCGACGGCCATGTCATGATCCGCGTCGGACGCCGTGCGGACGATGCGGTCGAGGTCGAGATCAGCGACACCGGCGAGGGCATGACCGAGGAATTCATCCGCGAGCGCCTGTTCAAGCCCTTCGACTCGACCAAGTCGGCCGGCATGGGCATCGGCGTGTTCGAAAGCCGCGAATACATCACCGAGCTGGGCGGTGTGCTGGAAGTCAGCAGCCGCCCGAAGCGCGGCACCACGTTCAAGGTCGTCCTGCCGCCGTACCGCGACACCGCGCCGGCCGCAGTGACCTGAATATCGACCTGAACGACCTGAAAGCGTAGAGGACACCGTGACCCAAAACAAACCGAAACTGCTCATCATCGAAGATGATCCGGGCCTGCAGAAGCAGCTGCGCTGGAGCCTGGATGCCTACGACGTGGTCGTGGCCGGCGACCGCGAGGCGGCGCTGGCGCAGATCCGCCGCCACGAGCCGGCGGTATGCACCATGGATCTGGGCCTGCCGCCCGATCCGGACGGTTCGACCGAGGGCCTGGCCACGCTGCAGCAGATCCTGGCGCTGGCGCCGGACACGCGCGTGATCGTCCTGACCGGCAACCAGGACCATGCGAACGCGGTCAAGGCGATCGGCATGGGCGCCTACGATTTCCACCAGAAACCGGTCGACCCGGAAGTGCTGAACCTGGTGATCCAGCGCGCCTTTTATCTGCACACGTTGCAGCAGGAAAACCGCCGCATGCAGCAGTCGCAGGCCGATTCGCCCCTGTCCGGCGTGATCTCGCGCGACCCCGGCATGCTGAAGGTGTGCCGCACCGTGGAAAAGGTGGCGCCGACCTCGGCCTCAGTGATGCTGCTGGGCGAATCCGGCACCGGCAAGGAGGTGCTGGCGCGCGCCGTGCACGCGCTGTCGCCGCGCACCAAGGGCCGTTTCATGGCGATCAACTGCGCCGCGATCCCGGAAAACCTTCTCGAGAGCGAACTGTTCGGCTACGAGAAGGGCGCCTTCACCGGCGCCGCCAAGCAGACCAAGGGCAAAGTCGAGCTGGCGCACGGCGGCACTTTCTTCCTGGACGAAGTCGGCGACCTGCCGATGGCGCTGCAAGCCAAGCTGCTGCGCTTCCTGCAGGAGCGCGTGATCGAACGCGTCGGCGGCCACGAGGAAATCCCGGTCGACGTGCGCATCGTCTGCGCGACCCACCAGAAGCTGAAGGAGCTGTGCGCGCAAGGGCGTTTCCGCGAGGACTTGTATTACCGCCTGTCCGAAATCGTGGTCAACATCCCGCCGATGCGCCAGAGGGAGGGCGACGCCGCACTGCTGGCCCACCATTTCAAGAACAAGTTCTGCGCCCAGGAATCGCGCCCCTCGCTGCATTTCGCACCCGACGCGCTGGCGGCGATCGAGGGTTACGCCTGGCCGGGCAACGTGCGCGAGATGGAGAACTGCATCAAGCGCGCCGTGATCATGGCCGACGGCAGCACCATCGTCGCCGACGACCTCGGCCTGCCCGAGACTGGCGCCGAGGAAGCGCCATTGAACCTGAGACAGGTGCGCGACGAAGCCGAGTACAAGGCGATCGTCAAGGCGCTGGCGCGGGCCGACGGCAACATCGTCAAGGCATCGGAAATGCTGGGCGTCAGCCGCCCGACCATGTACGACCTGATGGGGCGACACGGGATCAAGGTCAACGCGTGAGCGGCGCGCCTTCGCGCCGCGGCGGTGACGAGCACACCGATAAGCGCGCCAACAAGCGCAGCGGCCTGCGGCTGCTGGCCGCAAGCGCTGCGCTGGCGCTGGTGGGGCTGGTGGGCGCCGCGGCCGCGGTCGAGCACCTGGGACTGGCGCCGCGCGCACTGGGGCCGTATATCGAAAAACGCAGCAGCGGCCACAATCCGGTCATCTCCGGGCTGGGGCGCCAGGTCGGCGGCACCCTGGTGGCGCTCGACCGCGGCACCCCGGCGCCGGCAGCCGAGCTGGCGCTGACGCTGGGGGCGCAGGCGCTGCCGGCGGGCGTGGACGGCCCCGCCGGCCTGGCCGTCGCCACCCCCGACGCACTGCGCGCCGCCATCGGCCGGGCGCAGCCGGGCGACGTCATCACCCTGCTGCCGGGTACCTACCGCTTCAGCGGCAACCCGATCGACGCCAACCGTCCCGGCCGCGAAGACGCCCCGGTCACCGTGCGCGCGGCGCGCCCCGGCAGCGTGCACGTCGAATTCGCCCAGGTCGAGGGGTTCCGGGTGAGCGCGCCCTGGTGGCGCTTCGAGAACCTGGCGATCCGCGGCGTGTGCGCCAGCGACAGCGATTGCGAGCACGCGTTCCACGTGGTCGGCGCGGGGCGCCATTTCGCCTCGGTCAACAATGCGATCGCCGACTTCAATGCCCATGTCAAGATCAACGGCGCCAACGGCGATTTCCCGGACGATGGCCTGATCGAGTCGAACACCCTGACCAACACCCGCGTGCGCCAGACCGCCAACCCGGTGGTGCCGATCGACCTGGTGGCGGCCAGCCGCTGGCGCGTGCACACTACGGTCATCAAGGATTTCGTCAAGCGCGACGGCAACGGCGTCAGCTACGGCGCCTTCGCCAAGGGCGCCGGCAGCGGCAACGTGTTCGAGCGTAACCTGGTGTGGTGCGAGGATAAACTGCGCGGCCAGCCGGGCCAGCGCATCGGCCTGTCGCTCGGCGGCGGCGGCACCGAAGCGGCGTATTGCCGCGACCGCAAATGCATCACCGAGCAGCAAGGCGGCAGCCTGCGCGCCAACCTGGTCGCATCGTGCTCGGATGCCGGCATCTACCTGAACGGCGCAGCCGACAGTCGCATCGAAGGCAACACGGTGGTCGACACCGGCGGCGTCGAGGTGCGCTTCGCCACCAGCAGCGCACGGCTGGACGGCAACCTGGTCGACGGGCCGATCCGCAGCCGCGACGGCGGCCTGGTACACGAGGGCGACAACCGGACCGCGCCGCTGTGGCAGGCCTACCTGGGCCTGCATCCGGTAAGAGCCCTGTTCCGCGCTCCGCTGGCCGGCGATTTCGGCTGGCAGGGCGCGGCGCCGCGGCGCGCCGCCGGCGCGACCGGCCCCGGCCTGTGCGGCGGCCCGGTGCGTGCCTACGGCGCCTTCGAGGATTTCGGCGCCTGCCGGCGCCAGGATACGATCAGCCGGCGCTGACGCCCGGCGGTTTCTCGATCGGTTCCAGCTTGGCGTCGGCGCGGCTGCGCAGCACGCGGTCGTGGACGAGCTGGGCCAGCGCATACACGTGGCTCAGCTGGCGCTTGAGCGGGCCGAGCTTGACGATCGACGCCGTCTGCAGCGAATAGTGACCCTTGAATACCTTCACGTGGCCCTGGTCGCCGTCATACACGTTGTACTCGAGGCCCAGCGCATTGCGGGCGTCGAGGACGCGGTGCGGGTACTTGTCCATGATGCGCTCGATCGCCAGCGTGTACGGCACCGGGCCGGTCACGCGCAGCACGCCGCGTTTGCCCGTCTGGTGCAGGTGCGGATCGTACTTGTCGATGTTCTCGAACACCTGTTCCAGCACCGCCTTCAGGAAGGGATGGCCGGGTGCGCAGACGATGTGCCATTGCTGGTATTCGCCGCCGAGCAGGTGGCGCAGGTCGTACACCAGGCCCCAGTGCTCGTAGCCGCCATCGGCGGTGTGCCACTTCGACAGCAGGAAGCGGTCGTCGGCACGCAGCACCGAATCGAGCGGGCGGGTGGCGCCGCTCTTGATGTCGAGGTAGACGCCGCCGACCTTGTACATCAGCAGGTAGCGGAACAGGTCGGCGCGCGCGGCGCCGTAGCGCTTGTCGATGCGCTGGTAGTAGTCCCAGACCAGCGGCGGATAGTTTTCCTGGATGAAAGCGGCGATGTCGGCGTCGTCGTAGAAACGGTATTCCCAGCCCGGATTCAGTGCGCGCAGTTCGTCGACGTTGACTTGCAGGCGCTCCGGCAGCTCGCGGGTGTAAAACGTCTGGTGAATGATCCGTGGGATGGACGTGCCCGCTTCAAATTCAGGTAACTGATGATCACGCTTGGGCGGTTGGTTCAGGGCAGGTATCAGCAGCGTTTTGATCGACATAATAGGGAAATAGGATTGCGAAAGCGCGAGATGGTTCCACAAGGAATAGACTCTTGGCAAGTCTATCATCGATCCTATGCAGCACGATTCGCTATTAAAAAAGAAATAACACGGGTGTGGCGCGACATCACCAGGACCGGGTCCAGTCGTGGGTCCAGTCGCTGACCTGGTCGCGCCAGGCGCGGCGCGAAAAGGTGTGGTCGGCCCGGTCGAGGCGGCGCCACTGCACGCGTGGCCCGTCGAGCAGGCGCTTCCATTCCGGGGCGCCCGCCAGGTCGCAGAATTCGCGCGCGGTCAGGTCGGCGGCGGCGATGATGATCAGGACCTGGCCCCCGAAGGCGCGCAGGCCGGCATGCATGCGCTGCGGCAGCGGCAGCGAAGCCGCGGCCGTGCCGGCGCCCCCCGCCGCCGGGGTGGCGGCACGCGGGCGCGCGGCGGCGCGCGCCAGCCCGGCCATCGATTTCAAGGACCCCACGAGGTCGAACTGTCCGCGCACCAGCTTGCGCCAGAATGCCCCTTCCAGCAGGCGGCCGCGGTAGTAATGCTTGAGGGTGGCGCGGGCGATGCCTTCGGTGGTGCGCACCCAGGGATTGAGCAGCACCAGGCCGCACACGCGCGCATCGCCGGCGGCGTACAGGGCGGCGGCCGACGCGGCGTCGCACAAGCCCCACAGCACCACTTCCCGCAGGCCCGGCACCGCCGCCATGAAGGTGTCGATGGCGGCGCGCACATCGTCGCCGATTGCTTCGAAATCGCGCGCCGCGCCCTGGCTGTCGCCCATGCCGCGGTAGTCGAAGCGCATGGCGGCGATGCCGCGGGCGGCCAGGCTGCGCGCCAGCAGGGTGAATTGACGGTGGCTGCCGGCGCGGTATTGCGGCCCGCCCACCACGATCAGCACCCCGCGGCGGCAGGGCGTACGCGGCATGCTCAGCACGCCGTACAGGCAGTCCTCGCCGCAGCCGAAGGCGAGCGCGCTTTCGTCGAAGTCTTCCGCCATCATGAGCGGTGCTCCCGCAAGGCCGCCGAGGTGGCGTCCAGCCAGGCCTGGCACACGGTGATCTCGGGCGTGGTCCAGAAGGGAGGGCAGGGCAGCGCATGCAGGTGCAGCGCGGCGCCGCCGTCGCGCCAGGCGGCGGCGGCGCGGGCCGCGCCCGGCGGGAGTCCGGCATCGGCCTGGGGACCGGCGACCGCTTCGAACCAGTGTACCGGGCAGGGCGGCGCCATGCGTTCGAGCGGATCGAGCGCATCGAGGGCGCCGGCCAGCGCCGGCGCCAGGTCGTAACCGGCGACTTCGACCGTCTCGCCGGCCTGCAATGCCTGGCGCAGTGCGCCGGTGCTGGTCTGCGCGCCGTCGTCCAGCATGGCGCCGGCGACGCGCAGGCGCAGGAACTGGGTCAGGTGGGTGGCGCCGTTCAGCACCGGCTGCCACAGGATCATCGCCTGCGGCGGCTGCGCGGCGCGGCGCGCGTGGTCGAGCGCCAGCAGCGCGCCCAGGCGCAGGCCCCACAGGATCGGCGGCCGGTCCAGGCGCGCCTGCAGCCAGGCCGCGCCGAGCGCCAGGTCGGCCTGCCAGTGCGCCCAGCTGGCATCGCCGAAATCGCCGCTGCTGTCGCCGCAGCCGTACAGGTCGATCTGCAGCACGCCGTAGCCGAGCGCCGCCAGCGCGCGCGCCTGCAGCGCGGCCATGCGGCGCGAACGGTTCATTTCCTCGGCAAACGGGTGGACGTAGAGCACGCCGCCGCGGCACGGGTTGGCCGGCGGGTGGAACAGGCAGAAGCGCCGGCCCGGCGCGCCGTCGAGGAAGAACGGCTCGGCGCGCGGCGGGACCGGCGGCGTGGTCATTCGGCCTGTTTGCGCTCGACGAACGCGGCCAGGCTGCCCAGGGTTTCGAAGGTGCTGGCGCTGATCTCGTCGTCGTCGACCGTGATGCCGAACTGCTCTTCGAGCGCGCCGATCAGGTTGACCACCGCCATCGAATCGAGTTCGGGCAGGCTGCCCAGCAAGGGCGAGCCGGCGTCCAGCGCGCGACCGGCTTCGCCGAGGCCCAGAACGTTGATCAGAACCGTTTTTACGTCGTCGAGGTACATATGTGTCTGTCTTGATTGGAAGGCGCCGCCCACGTCAAGGGCGGCGTCCCGATTATACATTCTGGCCCACCGGCATCAGCTTCGCCTTGATCGACGCGCCCATGCGATGCACCTCGCCGACCAGTTCATGACGGGTCAGGCGCAGCATGCCGTACCAGATCGCGGCCAGCGGCAGCGCCAGGACCAGCAGGCGCGTGATCGAGTGCATCGACGACGGCAGCAGCGCGGCCAGCAGGTAGCCGGCGGCGCCGGTGGCGATCGCCACGATCGCGCTCGGGATCAGGTGGCGCACCATGGTCGGGAAGGTGTAGCCGAAGTAGCGTTTCTGCTGCGAGCACATGAGCGGCGCGGTAGCGACCGTGGCCAGGACCAGGGCCCAGGCATACTCGTTCAGGTTGCCGTTGAACAGCGCCACGCCGAAGCCGATGCGTGCCACCAGCGAGATCAGCGAGGGCATGGCGCTCAGGTAGGGGCGGCCGATCGAGGTCACCGCGATCGGCAGGTAGTGGAACATCATGTTGATGGCGCCGCACACCGACAGCGGCACGATCGCCGGCACGCAGTCGAGCCAGGTGGGACCGTACAGGGCCAGCACGACGTCCTTGCCGAGCACCGCCGACAGGGCGAACGCGGTCCAGCCGACCCCGGTCAGCAGGGCGGTCGAGCGGGTCAGCACCGGCACCAGCGACTCGCCGCGGTGGTGCATCTGGCCCAGGTAGGACAGGGCGCCATAGCTGACGGTGGAGCCGGCCACGTAGCTGAAGATGGTCACGGTGGAATTCGCGCGGCTGAGCAGGCCCACCTGGCGCGCGGTGCCCAGCTTGCCCAGCAGGATGTCGCAGATGGCCACGTTCATGGCGCCCACGCAACTCGATATCAGGGAACCGGCGCCGAACTGGGCGACGCTGCGCCAGTGCTTGAACGACGGCAGCCAGGGCAGGTTCTTCGGACGCATCGGGATGTAGGCCAGGGCGCCGGTGATGATGTTGATCAGGTTGGCGTAGGCGAGCGACATGCTGCCGAAGCCCAGCTTGGCCAGCGTGACGCAGCTGACGCAGAAGCAGACCATGCCGATGGACACTGCGAAGGCTTCCTTGCCGGCTTCGAAGTTGCGGGCCAGCAGCGCATTCGTGATCGAACCGAACGGAATGAAGAAGAAGCCGATGGCCAGCACCTGCATGACCGGCGTGATGGCCGGCTCCTTGAACCAGCGGCCGATCGCCGGACTGGCCAGCAGCAGCGCGGTCGCGATCAGCCAGGTCGAGGAAAACAGCACGCCGATGGCGGAGCGTAGCTTGTCGGTCGTCAGGTCCGGCTCGCGCTGCAGGTAGGCCGACACGCCGAAATCGCGGAACACGTGGGCGAAGTTGACGAACATCACCGTCATCGAATACACGCCGATTTCCGACGGCGTCAGGATGCGCGCCAGGATCAGGCTGACCACGAACTGCATGATGGTCATGCCGGTCGATGACAGGAAATTAATAACCAGGGAGCGGCGCAGATTTGCCATAACATTCAGTAAGGAGGACGAAACAAGCCGCAACAGGCCGCTGCTTGCCGAATAAAACCCATGACGCGGGCGCGGTTATGGTGTTGCCACTATCGAGACGCGCATCGAAGCGGTGAGTAGAAGACAAAGGATGACAGCTGCATTGAAGCTTGCTTTAACGCACGGCATTATATACTGGCAGCTGTTACGCACGCGCACGAACATGCATTTTTGATATTTCCGTCTGTTGGCCGCGTGCCTCATCCCGGTAAACCGGGACGTGCACCGCCGTATTAGAGCCGCTCACACAAGCCTCGGGGCAAGGGATGCGGCCTGCCGACGCATCGTCGAAGACAGTACGCCAGTACGGCGAGACGAATGCAACGCCGCCATGGGCTTGTGTGAGTAACCCTTACACCAGCACTTCCAGCGGCGCCGGATGCCCCAGGAAAGCGGTCGGGCTGGCCGACAGGCCGTAGGCGCCCGACTGGAATACCACCACCAGGTCGCCGACGTCGGCGCGCGCCAGCGCCATGCGCTCGGCCAGCACGTCGAGCGGGGTGCACAGCGGCCCCACCACCGAGGCCGTTTCCGTTTCCGTGTCCGCTTCGCCCATCCGATTGCCGATCGCGGCCGGGTAGTTCTTGCGGATCACCTGGCCGAAATTCCCGGACGCCGCCAGGTGGTGGTGCAGGCCGCCGTCGGTGACCAGGAATACCTGGCCGCGCGACACCTTGCGGTCGATGACGCGCGCCACGTAGACGCCGGCCTCGCCGACCAGGTAGCGGCCCGATTCGACCGACACCCGCGTGCCCGGCAGTTCGCCGTCGAAGCGCGCCATCCACTGTGCCAGGTTGTCGCCGATCGGCGCCAGGTCGAGCCGCGCCTCGCCCGGGAAATACGGGATCCCGAAGCCGGCCCCCAGGTACAGGGCGGGCGGCGGCGTCGCCGCTTGTGCCGCCAGCGCCAACGCCAATTCGAAACTGCGCGCATGCGCATCGGCGATCGCGTCGGCCTTCAGGCTCTGCGAACCGCTAAAAATGTGAAACCCCTGCAGGGCGATGCCGAGCGCTGCCAGCCGGCGTAGGCAATCCGGCATTTGCTCGGCGTCGATGCCGAACGGCTTGGCGCCGCCGCCCATGCGCATGCCCGAGCCTTTCAGCTCGAAATCCGGATTCACGCGCAGCACCGCGCGCGGCGCGATGCCGAGCGCATCGGCCAGGCGCGCCGTGCGCTCGATCTCGTTGGCCGATTCGAGGTTCAGCGTGACGCCGGCGGCGATCGCCTGTGCGAGTTCCGCATCCGTCTTGCCGGGACCGGCGAAGCTGACGTGGGCCGGGTCGAAACCGGTATCGAGCGCGGTCTTGAGCTCGCCGGCGGACGCGACGTCGAGGCCGTCGACCAGGCCCGCCATGTGCTGCACCAGCGCCGGCATCGGATTGGCCTTGAGCGAATAATGCAGGCGCAGCGCCGGCGGCAGGTGGGCGCGCACGTGGCGCACGCGCGCCGTCAGCAGGGCGCGGTCGTAGGCGTAGAAGGGCGTGCGGCCGACGCGCTGGGCGAGCCGGGTGAGCGGCACGCCGCCGACCAGCAGTTCGCCGCCGGCGACGTCGAACTGGGTCATGCCGGCATGGACGGGCTTGGTGGTGCTCATGATGGATGGTCTTCGAACAGGGTGAGGAAGGGCAGCGCCAGTCCCTTGCGGTCGATCTTGCCGTTCGGGTTGCGCGGCAGGGGTTCATGGCGCACCTCGACGTGGGACGGCACCATGTACGCGGGCAGGCGCAGCTGGCAGGCGCGGCGCAGCGCCTCGGGCGCGGGCGCGTCGGCGCCGCCAGCCGCCAGCAGCACGATGGCTTGCCCCAGTTCCGGGTGCGGCACGCCGAAGGCCACCGCCTCGTCGACCGTGCCGAGCGCATACACCGCTTCTTCCAGCTCGGTCGGGCTGACGCGGTAGCCGGACACCTTGATCAGGTCGTCCGCGCGGCCGACGTAGTACAGGTAGCCGTCGTCGTCGCGGCGCACGGTATCGCCCGACCACACCGCGATCTCGGTCAGCGGCAGCGCCGGATCCTGGCCCGGCGCCGGGCGGAAGCGCTCGGCGGTCTTGGCCGGGTCGTTCCAGTAGCCGAGCGCCACCAGCGCGCCGCGGTGCACCAGTTCGCCCGGCTCGCCGGCGTCGCACGGGGTGCCGTCGGGGCGCACTACCATGATCTCGGCATTCGGGATGGCGCGCCCCATCGAGCCGGGGCGGCGGTCGATCTCCGACGGCGGCAGGTAAGTGGAGCGGAAGGCCTCGGTCAGGCCGTACATCAGGAACACCCGGGCGCGCGGCAGTATCCGGCGCAGCGCCGCCAGGGTCGCGCCCGGCATGGCGCCGCCGGAGTTGGTGAGATAGCGCAGCGTGCAGTCCCGCGGCCAGGGCAGGCGCGCCAGCTGGTTCCACAGCGGCGGCACCGCGGCCAGGCCGGTGATGCCGTGCGCGGCCACGGCGTCGACGACGTCGCGCGCGAACAGGTGGTTCAGCAGCACCGCGCGGGCGCCGGCCAGGAAGGCGCAGGTGAGCTGGCTCAGGCCATAGTCGAAGCTGAGCGGCAGCACCGCCAGCAGGCGGTCCTCGGGCACGATTTCCAGGTAGGCGGCGACGCTGCGCGCGCCAGCCACCATGTTCCGGTGCGACAGCACCACGCCTTTCGGCTTGCCGGTGCTGCCCGAGGTGTACAGGATGGCGGCGACGTCGGCGTCGATGCGGCGGTGCGGCTGCGGGCCGCCATCGGCACCGGCAGCCGCCAGCGCCTCGTCCCAGCCGCGCAGCGCCGGCGCCGCGTCCGGGCCGGCGCCGGCCGCCAGGTCCGGCGTGCCGGTAACCAGCACCAGGCGCAGGCCGGGGCAGCGCGCCAGCTGCGGCGCCAGCTGCGCCAGCCGCTCGGCCGAGGTGACCAGCACGCGCACGTCGCAGTCGGCCAGGATGTGCGTCACCTGGTCCGGCTTGAGCAGCGGATTGACCGGCACGAACACGGCGCCGGCCAGCGACGCGCCGAACATCGCGGCCACGTTCTCGACGCGCTTTTCCAGGTACACCGCGACCCGCTCGCCGGGCCGCAGCCCGGCGCGCAGCAGCGCCTGGGCGGCGCGCCGGACGTGGTCCGCCAGCGCCGCGTAGTCGAGCCGCGCGTTGCCGTGCACCAGCGCCGGCGCCGCCGGCGTGCGGCGCGCCGACGCGAAGATGAAATCGTGGATCAGGTCACTCATAAGGGCGAGGACATAGTTGGACGGGCATCGGAAAAACCAAAATGCAATGTTACCATTCACCCGCGCAACGCCGAAATGCGCTTCGCGCACGCACATAACGAACGCACACGAACGCACCTCATCCAACCCCGAACCAGTTACTACACGATCCCGCCATGTCCCTGTCTTCCCCCGCCGCGCCGGCCGCGCAGCCTGTCCCCGCGCGGCCGCGCGTGCCGCTGGTGCCGGTGCTGTCGGGCGCCTCGTTCCGCGCCGGACGCGGTCCGCGCCCGCCCTCGGTGCTGGACGCCCCCCACGTGCGCCTGGTGACCAGCGGCCGCATCGCGCTGGCCCTGGCGCTGCGCGAGCTCGGCGTGCGCGAAGGCGACAGCGTGCTGCTGCCGGCCTACCACAGCCTGTCGATGGTGCCGCCGGTGCTGTGGCTGAAGGCGGCGCCGCGCTTCTACCGCGTGGACGCCGGCGCGCGCGTGGACATGGACGACGTCGCGGCGCTGTGCGACGCCAGCGTCAAGGTGCTGGTGGCCACCCATTACTTCGGTTTTCCGCAGGACCTGGCGGCGCTGCGCGCCTTTTGCGACGCGCGCGGCATCGCCCTGGTCGAGGACTGTGCCCATGCCTTCTTCGGCCGGTCCGGCGGCAAGCCGCTCGGCAGCCATGGCGACTACGCGATCGCCAGCAGCATGAAATTCTTTCCGATGTACGAAGGCGGGGCGCTGGTGTCGGCGCGCCATGCCCTGGACCGCGTCGCGCTGCGCTCGGCCGGCAAGGGCTTCGAGGCCAAGGTGGTCCTGAATACGCTCGAACACAGTTTTCGTTACGGCCGCCTGGCTGCCATCCAGGCGCTGCTGGCGCTGCCGATGCGCGCGAAAGACCTGCTGTGGCGCCGCATCAAGGCGCGCCGCCCGGCCGCCGCCGCCGCCGCGCTGGCACCCGGTTCGTCCGACAGCGACTACAGCTTCGATCCGCGCTGGCTCGACAAGCGCTCGTCGCTGTTCGCGCGCCTGCTGCTGGCGCGCGTGGGGGCCGCCCGTATCGTGGCCCTGCGCCGCCGCAACTACCAGCGCCTGCAGGACGCGCTGGCCGGACTGCCCGGCTGCCGGCCGCTGCACGCCACGTTGCCGGACGAAGTCTGCCCTTGGCTGTTCCCGCTGCTGGTGGACGATGCCGAGGCAGTCTTTGCGCGCGTGCGCGCGCTGGGCGTGCCGGTGGTGCGCTTCGCCGACACCCTGTGGCCGGGGGTGGACGCCGCGCGCTGCCCGCACAGCGCGCGGCTGTCGCGCCACGTGCTGGCCTTTCCCTGCCACCAGGAACTCAACGAAGCGGAGTTCGACTGGATGCGCCGCCACCTGGTGGAGGCCCTGAGCGCATGAAGCAACCCGCGAAATGGACTTTATATCCCGCCGCCGCTTTCGACACCCATGCGGCGCGCTGGGATGCGCTGCGCGCGCTGGGACCGGCCGCGCCGGTCCTGGATGCCGGTTTCGTGCGCGCCCTGCTGGACGGTTTCGGCAGCGGCGGCGAACTACTGGCGCTGTGCGAAGACGGCGCCGCGCTGCTGGCCGCCGCCGTGCTCGCGCCCCAGGGCCGCGCGCGCTGGGCCACCTTCCAGCCGGCCCAGGCGCCGGTCGGCCTGTGGCTGCAGCGGCCCGGCACCGACACCGCCGCGCTGCTGGCCGGCCTGACCCGGGCCTTGCCCGGCTGCGCGCTGCTGGTCGGGCTGACCCAGTGCGATCCCCTGCTGCTGGCGCGTCCGGCCGGTGGCGCCGGAGGCAGCAGCAGCGATTACATCGACACCGCGCGCATCACGGTGGCGGGCGGCTTCGACGATTGGTGGAACAGCCGCGGCAAGAATTTGCGCAGCAACCTCAAGAAACAGCGCAATCGCCTCGCCGTCGCCGGCATCGCGACCCGCCTCGAAGTCTGGCGCACGCCGGGGCAGATGGCGCAGGCGGTCGCCGACTATGGTCGCCTGGAGAGCACCGGCTGGAAGGGCCGCGCCGGCACCGCGGTCGCCGCCGACAACGCGCAGGGCCGCTTCTACCGCACCATGCTGGAAACGTTCTGCGCGCGCGGCCGCGGCAGCGTCTATCGCTATTACTTCGGCGACGACCTGGTGGCGACCGATCTGTGCATCGAGGACGGCGACTGTGTCGTGATCCTCAAGACCGCCTACGACGAAAGCGTACCCAGGCATTATTCGCCGGCCCTGCTGATGCGCGAGGAAGCCTGCCGCCGGCTGTTCGAGGACGGGGGAATCCGCCGCATCGAGTTCTACGGCCGGGTCATGGAATGGCATACGCGCTGGACCGAGGAAGTGCGCACGCTGTATCACCTCAATCATTTCCGCTGGCCCTTGCTGGGTTATCTGGATGGTTTGCGCCGCCGCACAATCCAATCCGGAAATGCTTGATCAAATAACCTGTTTTATTTAATACCAATATATTTTCGAAGATGCGGCGTATCGATCCTGTTATCGACATGCCGCATGTCTTTTATTATTGAACGCAGGGTTTAATTCTGAATGCCAGTATCCATATGTTGTTCAACGCAGCGCCATTCCCGACTATCCGGCTTTGTTGGAAATTTTGAATTTTTCATCAATCCGGCATCCCTTGAAAACACCTTTTGATACGCCACGCACCGCTCTGGTGCTGGTGGCGTCTGCACATGCACTTCCCCTGCATATCCGCCTGTGCTGTACGGTTTTATTTCCGTTTTTCTACATCCGTGGGAAATTTTGAAACTTAGATGCGTTTCTGCAAATAGCTGCATCGCCTTATTTAGCATAGGCTGCAACGTTTTTCATTTGATTCTTAAGTTCAAGTAAATTTTTGATACCAATACTGGAACTTTCTGTTGTTTTTGTGTGGGATTCTCGGTCTTTTGACGAGAAACAGAACACAGAAAGTGTTGACCGGGGTAAAGTTCGATTCCCCCATGAAATTTCTCTTGGCAAATAAATTGCCCTTAATCATGAACCCGATTACTCTTCTGCAAACTTATGACATGCAGCTTTCCCGTTCCGCACGCTTTGGCGCCTATGTGCTCGCCGCGCTGTCGACGGCAGCACTGTTGAGCGCTTGCGGCGGCGGCGGCGCTTCCGGCACCGGTGGTGACAGCACGATTTCCCTGGCTACTATTACTACCGGTTACACCCCGGCGCCGATCACGTCGACCCCGTCCACCCCCGCCGCACCATCCGTAGCCACGCCCGTGACCGTGCCGGCGACCCTCGTTACTGATATTCGCCTGGAAAATACCGGCGCCACCCAGAGCAACATGCCGTTCACGTTCGGCCAGGCGTTCGTTCCGGGCCAGGTGCAAGCCACCGACAGCCTGAGTGGCCGCCTCGAGGACGGCACCGCCGTCCTGCTGCAGATGGACGTCAAGGCGACCCATGCGGACGGTTCGGTCCGCCACGCCGTGATTTCCGGCGTCCTGCCGGCCCTGGCCGTCAATGCCGAGCGCAAGCTCGAACTGCTCAAGCGCAGCACGCCGCAAGCCGCGGCGTCGGTGGGGCCGGCCGCCCTGCTGAATACCGATTTCGCCTTCTCGGTGCACGCCAAGGTGAATGGCGTCGATTACTTCGTGAACGCCGAAGACCTGCTCAAGGCCGCCAACCCGACCGCCTGGCTCAAGGGTGCGATCGCCAACGAATGGCTGGTGTCGGCGCCGCTGCGCGACAGCGCCGGGCTGGTCCATCCGCACCTGTCCGCGCGTTTCGCGATCCGCTGGTATGACGGCGTCAAGAAGGCGCGCGTCGACGTCAGCGTCGAGAACGACTGGGCGTTCGAACCGAACCCGCAAAACTTCACCTACGATGCCGAAGTGATTGCCGGCGGCAAGTCGGTGTATGCGAAGGCCGGCCTGACCCACCTGCACCACGCGCGCTGGCGCAAGATGTTCTGGTGGAACGGTGACGAGCCGCAGGTCAACATCAAGCACAACACCGGCTACCTGATCGCCAGCCGTGCCGTGCCGAACTACGACCAGTCGACCGTCCCCACCGAGAATGGCCTGAACAACCTGATGGGACGCTGGGGCGGCAATGCGATCCAGCCGATGGGCATCGGTTTCGCGACCGACTACATGCCGATGACGGGCGGCCGTGCCGATATCGGCATCTTGCCGAGCTGGACGACCATGTACCTGCTGTCGATGGACAAGCGCGCCAAGCAGGTCACGGTGGGTACCGGCGACCTGGCGGGCAGCTGGTCGATCCACTACCGCGACAAGAAGACCGACCGTCCGGTGACCGTGCGCGATTACCCGTACATGACCATCCTGGGCCGCAGCGGCGACACCCGTAATCCGGCCACCGGCAAATACGAGTCGTTCCCGGGCTGCGCCGGCGCGAACCTGTGCAATACGCCGTATTCGCACGACACTTCGCACCAGCCGAACCTGAGCTATGTGCCTTACCTGGTCACCGGCGACTATTACTACCTCGAGGAACTGCAGTTCTGGGCGATGTACAACACCTTCGAGTCGAACCCGAACTACCGCCAGCAGGCGAAAGGCCTGTACCAGGACAGCCAGGTGCGCGGCCAGGCATGGAGCATGCGTACTGCGGCCGAGGCGGCTTACATCACCCCGGACAAGGATGTCCTCAAGGAGCAGCTGACGACCATCGTCAACAACAACCTGGACTGGTACAACGCGACCTACGCGAACAACGCGTCAGCCAACGCGCTGGGCGTGATCGCCAACGGCTATGCCTACTCGTACATGGGCGGCAACGGCATCGCACCGTGGCAGGACGACTTCTTCACCTCGGCCATCGGCCATGCCGCCGAACTGGGATTCGCCAAGGCCAACGCGCTGCTGGAGTGGAAGGTCAAGTTCCCTACCCTGCGCATGACGGCGCCGGGCGCCTGCTGGATCGACGGCGACGCGTATGAAATGGCGATCCGTCCGAACAACAATGCGCCGATCTTCAGCACCATGGCGGACGTGTACAAGGCGACCCATGCCGCCGACTTCATCGGACTGGCCTGCGCCAGCCCGCAGATGGCGAGCTACCTGAAGCTGAAAGTCGGTGAAATGACCGGCTTCTCGGATTCGGCCGTGGGCTATCCGTCGAACATGCAGCCCGCGCTGGCCTATGCCGCGGACGTGGGCGGCGCCGCCGGCAAGCAGGCCTGGGCCCAGCTGATGGCACGTACCGTCAAGCCGAACTACAACGACCAGCCGCAATTCAACATCGTGCCGCGCTGATCGCAGGCGGCAGGCATAGGGCACCGATCGTCTTCCGGGACGGTCGGTGTTTTTTTTTGCGCTCAGGCGCGCTGGGTCAGTTGCCAGAGCGGCTTGCGCAGCGGGCCGGGCAGGGCGGTGATGAGGGCTTTCAGGCGGAACTTGCGGTCCTGCGGGCGCTTGCGCATGTGCGCCAGCATGGTGCCGGCGGTGTCGAAGGCGCCGCGCGCGAACGCGCCGTTGAACACGTCCAGGCGGCGTTCGTCGATGCCGTCCAGGATATGGTCGCGGTAGGGCGCCGCGAACGGGTGCTCGCGCAGCGCGAATTCGAGGATGTGCACGCAGCCGCTCACGGTGCGGATGTTGTCGGCGGAATCGTTGGCGCCGTGCTTGCGGATGCGCACCAGCGGCGCCGCGCACAGGGCCATGCGGGCCTGTCCGATCAGGCGCAGCGTGAATTCCCAGTCCTCGCCGCCGACGCCGTTGAAGCGCACGTCATAGCCGCCGATGCGCTGGTACACCGTTTTGCGGATCACGCTGCCCGACGGGAACAGCGGCTGGTAGGACAAGGTCCGCAGGTACAGGTCGGGGATGTCGTGCCAGAAGCCGTCGCTCCGGCGCGCGCCCTCGAAAAAGCCGGCGGGCGCCAGCGAGAACTTGTCGGCATGGACGCCGCGCTCGTCGAAGGTGACGAAATTGGTGTACACGGCGTCGTAATCCGGATGCGCCGCCAGCCAGCCCGCGATGGTCGCGCTGTAGTCCGGTTCGAGCAGGTCGTCGGAGTCGCACAGCACGATGTAGTCGCCGCCGGCCGCGGCCACCCCGGTGTTGCGCGCGTTCTGCACGCCGCCGTTGGCCAGCTGGATGACCCGGATCCTGCCCGCGTACTGCGCCAGTACCGCGGCCGTATGGTCGGTCGAACCGTCGTCGACGACGATGATTTCCAGGAAGGGCAGGCGCTGCCGCAGCGCGCTGTCGAGCGTGGCGCCGATCAGCGCGGCGCGGTTGTAGCTCGGGATGACGAGACTGAGCGTTGGGATGGTGCCGGACATGGCGTCTCCATGGTGTGATGCTGGAAAATGCGGCGACGGCGGCCACGCGCCGGGCTGTCAGCCCGCGCGCGCGTCCAGCCGTTTGGCATAGGATTGTTCGGCGTTCGACAAGGCCGCCCGCAAATGCTCGGGCGCCTTGCCGAAGCGGCGCAGCAGGTAGTCGCGGGCGCCGGCGCGCACCGCGCGCGCGCTGGGCGAGCCCGACAGCAGCCAGCGCAGCAGGCCCCTCGTGCTCACGGCCGGACGGCCCTCGTTCAGCGCCGCCAGCGCCGCCACCTGCCAGTACAGGTAGCGCAGGCCCTGGCGCTTTTCGCGCCAGCCGCGCCGGTTCTTCTCGATCAGCAGCAGGTTGTTGCGGGTCGAATAATAGGTCTTGATCGCTGCCCGGTTGCCGCCGAAGGCGCGCGATTCCTTGTGGAAGATGCGCACCGCGGGGTAGCACAGGGCCTCGTAGCCGGCCGCGTTCGCGCGCATGTAGAAATCGGTTTCCTCGAGCTGCAGGAAGAAGCGTTCATCGAACAGGCCGACGCGCTCGAATACTTCGCGCGCGACCGCCAGGCAGGCGCCGTAGGCGAAGTTCATGCGATACACGCCGGGCGTGGCGTCGATGTGGCGGTAGGCGCTGGGGTCCAGGTCCGGATGCACCTGGGGGATTTCCGGCTCGTCCCAGTAGTAGATCGACGGGTGCAGCAGGCCGGGCGGCGCATTGCGCGCGGTGTCGAGCCAGGCCTGCACCTGCCCCGCCGGGAACACGGTGTCGTTGTTGAGCAGGCAGATCCAGCGGTAGCCGCGTTCCAGGCCGATGCGGATGCCGGCGTTGTTGCCGCCGGCCCAGCCCAGGTTTTCCGGCAGCGCCAGCAGTTCGACGTCGGGATAGGCGCTGGCCAGGGCTTCGGTGACGCCGGGCTTGGACGCGTTGTCGACCACCAGGATGTCGAAGCCGGGTACCGGCACCGCCCTCAGGCTGTCGAGGCAGGCCGCGGTGTCTGCCTGGCCGTTAAAGCTGAGCACGATGCACAGCATGTCGCGCGGTGCGCGGGAGGGAGCAGTTGCTTGGTTCATTCGTCGCTTCTTTCAATGAGGGCGCCCATCAGGCGCGCCGGCCGCCGCGCAGCAGGCGTTCGCAGGTGCGCAGGAACTTGTGCGCGACCGCCTGCGTGCTGTGTTCGCGCGCCAGCTTCAGGCCGCCGTCGCTGAGCCGTTCGGCCAGCAGCGGGTCGCCCAGGATGCGTTCCACCGCGGCGGCGATGTCGTCCGGATCGTTGCCGTCCACCAGCAGGCCGCTGACGCCGTCCGCCACCGCTTCGACCACGCCGCCGGCACGGCCGCCGATCACCGGCTTGTGGCAGGCGTTGGCTTCACGGAACACCAGGCCGAAGCCTTCGGTATCGCCGTCCGGCATGGTGCGGTTGGGCATCAGGAACAGGTCGCACAGGCGCAGGTAGCGCAGCAGGTCATCGTCGGACACCTTGCCGACCAGCGTCACCCAGGGCGCCAGGCCTTCTGCCGCGATCAGCTGCTCGAGCTCGGCGCGGATCTCGCCGTCGCCGACGATCAGGTAATGCACGCCGGGCCGGCGCGCCACCACCTGCTTCATCGCGCGCACCGCCATGTCGCTGCCCTTGCGCGACACCAGGCGGCCCACCGTCAGCACCACCTGCTTGCCCTGCAGCCCGTGGCGTGCGATCAGTCCCGGATCGCGTTCGCCGGGCGTGAAGCGGTCGATGTCGACGCCGTTCTGGATCAGCACCATCGATTCCGGCGGCACGCCCAGCGCGCTCATCGCATCGCAGGTGAACGAACTGACCGCGACCACCTTGTCCGCGGCCAGCAGGAATTGCTTGCGCTTGCGTCCCAGGCTGCCGTCGGTGCGGGTGGTGATTTCCTCGCCATGGACGTAGATCACCAGTTTGCAGCCGAAGATCTTCTTCAGCGCGATCCCGAGCCAGGAACCGGTCACCAGCTCGCCGACGCAGACCAGGTTGATGTCGTGCCGGCGCACGATCCGCGCCGCCTTGAACAGGACTTTCGCGTACAGCGGCAGGTCCTGGGTCGCCAGGCGCCACAGCGAGACCAGTTTATTCGCCGGCGGCGGCAGCGTCGGCGGGCGCAGCAGGCGGATGCGGTCGACCGGGAAGTTCTGGCCGGCGTCGTGCTCCCGCCAGCCGGGGATCTCCTGCCGGTTCTGGTAGCTGGTACTGGCGCTGAGCACCCGGATGCTGCCGGGCGGCAGATGGCGGCACAGGTTTTCGTAGACCACGGCCGAACCGCCATGGATCGGGGCGAAGGTGCTGGCCACCATCAGGCAGCGCACGTCGGTGGCCGCGTCCGCGGCGCCGCGGTGCGCTGCCGGCACCTGGACCGTGACCGGCCTGGTCAGCATGTTGCGCGCCAGCTGGAAGGCGATCCGGTCGTCGCTCAGGCCCCAGGGCGTGAAGCGCGGCAGCTGGAACGGGTCGGCGCCGGCTTTGGCCACGCCGATGCTGGTGGTGACCGCGGTGCGGTAGCCGGCGGCCTTGACCATGGCCACGTGCTCGTGGCTGAAGTCGCGCCCCGGGCGCCCGTTGGGGTAGGCGAAGGCGTGCACCGGACCGCCGATGATGCCTTCCAGTTCGGCCTTGCAATCGGCGATTTCGGCGCGCGCCTGCTGCGCCGTGCACTCGTTCAGGATCGGGTGGTGCACCGTATGGGCGCCGATTTCGAAGCCCTTGCCGTGCAGGGTGCGTACCGAGGTGGCGTCGAAACCGGGCGGCAGGATCAAGGGACGGCAGGCCTGGCTTTCGAGCTGGGCGATGGCGTCCAGGCGCTGGTTCAGGGGCGCGTATTTCAGGCGTTCCTGCAATTGCTCGACCAGGCGCTCGCGGCAGCCGGGGGCGTCCAGGTCGGAAAACAGCGCCAGGCCGGCCGGCAGCTGCGCACCCTGCGCCGGCAAGGCACGTACCGCGGCCAGGATGCGCTCATGCCACAGTACGCCGCCCTCGAACTGGCCGGTGGTGATGAAGAAGGTGGCCGGCATTCCGCGCCGCAGCAGGGCCGGGGCGACGTTGTCGATCCATTCCGCGTAGCCGTCGTCGAAGGTCAGCGCGACCGCGCGCGCGGGCAGGGTGCCGCGCTCGAGCGCGGCGCTGGCTTCCGACAGCGGCAGCACGTTGGCGTTGGCGCCGACCACATCGAGCATCTGCTCGAAGCGCGCGAGGTCCAGCTCGCCCGGCGCCAGCGGGTCGGCATGCACCGGCACCTTGTGGAACAGCAGCACCGACAGGCGCCCTCCCGGTCCGGCCGGGGACAGCAGCGACAGCATGTTGCGCATGATGGCGGGCTTGAACGCGCCGCTGGCGGCGGCGGGGGCGGCGCGCTGCGGGCTCATCGCAGGACGCCCGACGGCACGGGCGAACTGAACGGCGCGCGCTTCGAAGGAAGCAGAATCTTTTCCATGCATACCAGGATGATGATGATGTCGTAATACAGGTCGAAATAGGCCAGCGACAGGAAGCTGCCGCTGATGGCGTAGCCGATGATGCAGACCTGGCACATGCGCGACAGGTCGGCCGCCCATTTCAGCTCGGGCCGGCCGGTGCAGTGCTTGCGCACGCGGGTACCGGTGCGCCAGGCGAAGATCATCAGCACGATGAACATGATCAGGCCGATGAAGCCGTGGTCGCCCAGCACCTGGAACCAGATGCTGTGCGCGACGTGGTAGTTGAGCGGTTCGGGCGCGTACATCATGAACATGCGCGGCGTGAACACGTTGTAGCCGCCGCCCAGCGGGAAGCTGGAGGCGATGTTGATCGCGAATTTCCAGGCGTTGATCCGCCCCAGCGCCGAGCCGTCTTCCTTGTAGTCGTTGATGGTGTCCATGCGGTCGAACCAGGCGCCCGGCATGACGGCCACGATCAGGCCCACCATGGCCAGCAGGATGACCGCGGTCTGGGCCTTCTTCTGGCTGTGGCACCACAGGAAGAACATCATGGCCGCGCCGCCGATCAGGGCGCCGCGCGAATACGAACCGACCGCCGACACCGCGGTCATCGCCGTCATCGCCGTCAGGCCGAGCACGATCCACTTGTTCTTCGCCTGCGAGCGCAAGTACCAGATCAGCGGCAGCGTCGTCACCAGCGCCAGCGCCATGCTGTTGTTCTCGGCGATGTAGCTGCCGTCCGGGCCGTACACGCGGAAGTGGCCGCCGGAGGCCAGGGTAAACAGGCCGCCCTTCAGGCCGAACACGCCGAGCGACAGCGCCACCACCCATACCAGCAGCTTGAGGTCCTTCTCGGTATTGATCACCATGATGGTGATGATCACCATGACGAAGGTCTTCATGACCCGGCTCCACTCCATCCAGACCAGGTTCGGTTCCAGCGCGAAGCAGCTGGTGAGGCTCATCCAGGCCGCGAACACCATCAGCATCGTCGTCACCGGCGTCGTCGGCAGGCGCCGGGGCTCCTTGTTGGTGAACAGGCTGATGAGGGTGACGGCCGCGATCGCGGCGGCGAACGGGAAATTGTAGGCGAAGCCATAGGTCAGCCGGTGCGGATTCATCAGGCTGATCCAGGTGAACAGCAGGGCCCCGATCGCCGGGCGCTTGAACGACAGCGGCAGGATCCCGAAGATGATCAGGGTGATGAGGATGTCACGCATGCGAGCGCAGTGCTCCAAACAGGCCGGTCACCTTGCGCGCGTTCTCGCCCCAGGTCAGCTGCATGTCGGCGATGGTGCGCTGGGCGTTCTCGGCCACGCGAGTGCGCAGCGCGTGATCGCTGCACAGGCGGCTGACCGCGTTGGCCAGCCCGTCCGGGTCGGCCGGATCGAACAGCACGGCATTGTGGTCGCGGCGCAGGATTTCCTCGATGTTGGGCTGGGCCGGGCCGACGATGGCCTTGCCCAGCGCCAGGTATTCGAACAGCTTCAGCGGCGAGGCATAGGCCACCACCGCCGGCTGCAGCGCGATGTCGAAGGCGGCCACGTAGCGCGCCACGTCGTCGCGCCCGACGATGCCGGTGAAGGTCACGCGGTTCTCGATGCCGAGTTCGCGCGCCTGGCGCTCCAGGCCGGCGCGCGCCGGACCGTCGCCGACCACCAGCAGGTGGCGCTGCGACGCGGGCGGATCGTTCGCGATCAGGGTCAGCACCTTGTCCAGGCCGTGCCAGTCGCGGATGAAGCCGGTGAAGCCGAGCACCAGGCGGCCTTCCAGGCCGAGCGCGCGCTTGGCCGCCTCGACGTCGGGGGCGCGCTCGAAGCGCTCGCCGTTGATGCCGTTCGGGATCACCACGATGCGCTTGGGGTCGACGCCGTACGAGGCGACGATGTCGCCCAGCACCTGGGTCACCGGCAGCACCGCGTCGGCGTTGCGCCAGGCATACGCCTGCGACCAGCGCGCCAGCCGCGTCAAGGACAGGCCGTCGTAGCGGCTGCGCTCTTCCAGGATCGGGGCATTCACTTCCAGCAGCAGCGGCAGCTTGTAGCGGCGCGCGGCCCAGACCCCGGCCGGCAGGAACAGGTTGTAGCGCTCGTAGATGCAATCCGGCTTGTGGGCGCGGATCGCCTTGGCCAGGCGGCGGTAGGCCACCAGCGAATACGACAGCTCCATGAGTTCGTAGAACCACTTGGGCAGCCAGCGCTTGAGCAGCGCGACCGCGCCGGCGTCGGCGCCGAAGTCTTCGTTCTCGATGCTGGGCGGTGCCGCGATGATGACCTCGTGGCCCTGCGCGCGCAGGGCGTGGATCATTTCCTCGATGTGGACGTATTGGCCGTCCTTGGAACGGGTCCTGTGATGATAAAGGATGCGCACTGGATGGCTCCGGATGGATGCGACGGATCGCGGTGGCGGCCGCCAGCCTGCCGCGCAGGCTGGTTATTGAACCGCGTAAAGATTGGCTTTAAGACAGAATCTTACCTTAAAAACATGGAAATTCCGCTCACGATTCGACGCTCACGCGCAGGAAGGCTTCGAACATCAGCAGCGACCACAGCGCCACGCTGTGATCGGCCGCGCCCGACTCGTGCTGGCTCACCAGTTGTTCGAGGTAGCGGCGGTTGAAGATGGCGGTGGCATCCAGTCTCGCGCCGAGCACGGCGTCGCGCACCGCCTGGCGCAGCGGACCGCGCAGCCAGGCCGCCAGCGGGATCGAGAATCCCTTCTTGGCGCGGTACATGATGTCGTGCGGCAGGTGCGGCTCGAGCGCCTTCTTGAGCACGTGCTTGCCTTCGCCGCCGCGCAACTTGAGGTCGTTCGGCAGCGTGGCGGCGTATTCGCAGAAGGTGTGGTCCAGCAGCGGCACCCGCACCTCGAGCGAATGGGCCATGCTGGCGCGGTCGACCTTGGTGAGGATGTCGCCCGGCAGCCAGGTCTTGAAGTCGAGGTACTGGATCAGGGACAGCGGATCGTCGGTCGGCGCGCGCGCGGCGTGTTCGCGCATGACGTCGATCGCCCGGTAACCCTGCAGGTCGCTGCGGAAACCATCGGAAAACAACTGGTCGCGCTGGCGGTCGGTCAGGCGCGACACGCCGTGGAAATATCCCTCGACCAGGTCGCGCGCCAGCGCCTCGAAGGTGGTCTTGGCGCGGAACATGCGCGGCGCCCAGTCGGCCTTCGGGTACAGGCTGCCCAGGGTGCCGAACAGCGGCTTGCGGATCGCTTCCGGCAGTTTCGAGCGCACGCTGTGCTCGGCCATCGCGAAGCGGTAGCGGCGGTAGCCGGCGAAATTCTCGTCGCCACCGTCGCCGGACAGCGCCACCGTCACGTGGCGGCGCGCCAGCTGGCACACGCGGTAGGTCGGGATCGCCGAGCTGTCGGCGAAGGGTTCGTCGTACAGGTGGGCGAGCGTGTCCACCAGGCCGTAGTCGTCCTTGTCGACGACCTGCGCGTGATGGGTGGTGGCGTAGCGGCGCGCGACCTGGTTGGCGTATTCCGACTCGTCGAATTCCGGATCGTCGAAGCCGATCGAGCAGGTGGTGACCGGCTTGGCGCCGTCGGCCATCATCGCCACCACCGCGCTCGAATCGACGCCGCCGGACAGGAAGGCGCCGAGCGGCACTTCGGATTCCATCTGGCTGCGCACGGTCTCGCGCAGGCGCTCGATCAGTTCTTCCTGGACCTCGGCGTCGGGACGCTGCGGGGCCGGGCGGAACGCGAGGTCCCACCAGCGCTGCGGGCGCACTTCACGGTCGCCCACCTTCAGGGTGATGCAGTGGCCGGGGCTGAGTTTATAGGCGTTGTTGAAGATCGTCTTCGGCTCCGGCACGTAGCCGTAGGCGAAATAATCCTCGACCGCGCGCGGGTTGAGGGCGCGCGACAGCTCGGGAAAGGTCATGATCGACTTCAGCTCGGAGCCGAACACGAACAGCCCGTTCGGCAGCAGCGAATAGAACATCGGCTTGACGCCGACGTGGTCGCGCGCCAGGAACAGGGTCTGCTGCTTGCGGTCCCAGACCGCGAACGCGAACATGCCGCGCAGGCGGCGCACGCAGTCGGGGCCCCATGCCATCCAGGCCTGCAGCACGACTTCGGTGTCGGACTGGGTGCGGAACACATGGCCGAGCGCGACCAGTTCGTCGCGCAGCACCCGGTAGTTGTAGATTTCGCCGTTGAACACCAGTACCGTATCGCGCGCGGCGTTGACGAAGGGCTGCTGGCCGGTGGCCAGGTCGATCACCGACAGCCGGCGGTGGCCCATGCCCAGGCCCCGCTCCAGGTACAGCTCGCCCTCGTCGGGGCCGCGGTGGTGCTGGCTCTCGTTCATGCGCCGCAGCGCTTCGCGGTCGATGTCCCGGTTGCCGTGGGTATCAAAGATTCCGACTATTCCGCACATGGTTAATTCACTTGGCTTTCTTGATGTTGGGAGCGGCCGCCCGTCTTGCTGCGGCACAATGCATCATACAGGTCGCCGTAGGCGGACAGCATCGCACGCATGCTGAAGCGTTCTTCCACGCGCGCGCGCGCGGCGCGGCCGTGCCGCGCGCGCAACGCGGGGTCGAAGGCGTAGCGCGCCAGCGCCTGCGCCAGCGCGTCGGCGTCGCCGACCGGGACCAGCAGGCCCTGCACGCCGTCGTCCACCACTTCGGGAATGCCGCCCACGCGCGAGGCCACCACCGGCAGGCCGCAGGCCATCGCTTCCAGCATCGACACCGGGGTGCCTTCGGCCAGCGAGGGCAGGGCGAACACGGTAAACGTGTGCAGCAGGTCCTTGACGTCGGCGCGCGCGCCCGGCAGCCAGACCGCGTCCTGCAGGCCGAGATCGGCCACTTGCCGGCGCACCGCCGGCAGCAGCGGGCCGTCGCCCACGATCGCCAGTTTGACGCGCGCCGCCGCTTGCGGGTGGCTGACGCGCAGCCTGGCCAGCGCCTCGACCAGCAGGCGGTGGTTCTTGACGTCCTGCACGCGCGCCACGGTGCCGATCACGATGTCGTCCGGGCCCCAGGGGGCGTCGGCGGCCGCCGTGCCGCCGGGCGCGTACTTGTCGGTGTCGACGCCGTTCTTGATGAACAGGGTCTTCGCTGCCGGAATCCGGACCACGTCCTTCAGCCAGCGGTTCAGGTCGGCGGACACCGGAATGAAACGGTCGACGAAGGGCGCGATGCGGCGGCGCAGGAAATTGTGTTTCGGGTTCAGGCCCTCGGGATCGCTGGCATCGCGCCCGTGCTCGGCATGGATGCGCACCGGCACCCCGGCCACGGCGGCGGTGAACGCGTATTCCAGCGCCGCCAGGTTGTACGTGTGCAGTACGGTCGGGCGCAGGCGCCGCATCAATTGCCAGAAATGCAGGTGGGTCTTCAAGCCGAGGCCGGGCGGTTTGCCGAGCGCGTGCAGGGTCACGTCGGGACGCTGGATGCGCGCGGCGAAGTCGGTGTAGCGGGTCAGGCACACCACCGCGTGGCGGTAGGCCGGCATGCGGTTGATGCAGTCGACCAGCAGCGTCTCCAGGCCGCCCACGCCGAGCGCGTACACCAGGTGCACCACCAGCGGGCGCTTGTCGATCGTCGCCAGGTGCGGTACCACCGCGTTCATCGGGCGCGTTCCGCTGTCAATGCCGCGTCGAGCGCGCCGCCGTGCTGCGCCAGGAAGGCGCGCAGCGCGGCGCGCGCCGCCTCGGGCGACTCGTCGAACGGGGCGTACAGCATCAGGGCGGCGCCGTCGTCGCCCTGCAGCAGCGCCTTGGCGCGCGCCTGCAGCAGCTTGCCGGCGACGTCGCTGTTGGTGTACTGGCCGCCGATCCATTTCCAGGACCAGACCAGCAGCGTGCCCTGGGGACCGCGCAGCGTCGACTCGCGCAGGACGAGCGGACGGCCGCCCAGCGCTTCGGTGCGCACGCCGGCGTCGACTTCATGCCAGCTGTCCTTGTAGCCGGCCAGGCGGTTCACGGAACTGATCAGGGTCTTGTCGCGGCCCTGGTTGCGGTAGTACAGCACGTTCAGGGCCACCGGCATCGCGCCGCTCTGGTAGACGCGGTGCAGGCGCGCGTCCGGCGTCTGGTAATCGGGCTGCCAGTCGGCGAATTCGGCGGCCGGCGGCAGGTTCACGGCGGGTTCGGCCAGGCGTACCGGGGCCGGATTGTGGTTGACGCGTTCGCCGACCAGCGCCGACGCCGGCCACAGCGCGGCCAGCGCCAGCACGGCGGCCGTCATGAGCACGAAGCGGCCGGCCGGGGCCTTGCCGAAAGCGGTGCCCGGCACGGTCTGCGCCGCCGCGGCCGCGGCCGCGGCCGGCGCGCCGGCCGTGTCCGGGCCGTCCTCGCGCCAGAAGCCGCCGATCCAGAACATCGCGAACATGACCAGGCCGAAGAACAGCCAGCCATAGATGATGTGGTCGACGCCGGTAGCCAGTTCCATGCCGGACAGGTGGCCGATCATCACGATCATGTAGGCGCGCAAGCCGTTGGCGATGATCGGCACCACCATCGACAGGCCGATGAACATGAGGCGCCGCGCGGTCGAGCGGTAGGTCAGATAGGCGTACAGGCAGCCCAGGGTGATCGAGGAAATCAGGTAGCGCACGCCGCTGCAGGCCTCGACCACCGACCAGTTGCCGGTCGGGAGCTCGAAGCGGGTGCCGCTGCGCAGCACCGGGATGCCGGTGGCGCGCACCGCCCACACGGTGAAATCGGCGGTGAACTGGATCAGCGGGGCCACGAAGATGTCGCCGAACGGCACCGCGAACAGCAGGAACAGCAGCGGAAAGGCGAGCGAGCCGGCCAGGCGCGGGCCGAGCAGGGCCAGCGCGGTGACCGGCAGCATGGCCACGAAGGCGTACTGCGACACCACCTGCACTTCGCCCAGCTGCGCCGCCAGCCAGCCGGCGCCGAGCACGGCCAGCAGGAGCAATGCCGGCGCATACGGCTTCGGCGGGTACAGGCTGAAGTTCTCGCGCTTGCGCCAGATCAGCCACAGGCTGATCGGCAGGATCACGTAGCCGTGGGCAAAGGTTTCCGAGCTGTTCCAGATCGAGACGATCGAACGCACGGTGCCGAAGTACAGGGCGAACGGCGCCAGCAGGGCCAGTGCGATCAGGAGCAGGCTGGTGCGCGAGACGGGCAGGACCGGCGCGCCGCCGATCACGCCGGGGGACGGCTTCATGAACATTCCAGGTTCTCTCCTATGCAGGCAAGATTGCTCGACCAGCTGTACTGGCGCTGGACCTTGGCGCGCGCGGCCTGGCCGATGGCGCTGGCCGCGCTGGCCTGGCCTTCCAGCAGCGCGCCCACGGCCGCGGCGAAGGCCGGCGCGTCCTCGGCCAGCACCAGTTCGCTGCCGGGCACGGCGTCGATGCCTTCCAGCGCCTGCGGCGACACCACCACCGGGGTCGCCATCGCCATCGCTTCCAGCACCTTGTTCTGGATGCCGCGCGCGATCCGCAGCGGCGCCACCGCGACCGCGGCGTGGCCGATGTAGGGCCGCACGTCGGGCACGGTGCCGGTGACTTTCACGCCGGGGCGCTGGGACAGCGCCTGCACCGCCGGCGCCGGGCGCGAGCCGACGATGTAGAACATCAGGCCGGGGAAGCGTTCGCGCAGGGACGGAAACACTTCGTCGCAGAACCACTGCACCGCGTCCACGTTGGGCCAGTAATCCATGGCCCCGGTGAACACCAGCGCGCGCTCGCCCGGCGCGTACGGATCGGCGTGCGCTTCGTGCGGCGAAAAGTAATCGGTGTCGACGCCGTTGCTGAAGTGGCCGATCTTGCGGCTGCTTTCCGGCGCCAGCTGGCGGAACAGCTCGGCCTCGGGCGCCGACACGAACAGCGACGCGTCGTAGTCGCGCGCCACTTGCCGCTCGTAGCGCAGCAGCTGGCGCGCTTCATAGTTGTACAGCCAGCTCATGGGAAAGGATTTCTTTTCCGCGTACTGGCGCCACTTGTCGGAATCGACGTCGACGAAATCGACCACGCGGCGCGCCGCGCGGTAGGCATCGGCGTACTGCGCCATCGCCGACGAGAACACCAGCACGCGCTCGATGCCGTGCGCGGCCACGGTCTTGTCCACCCAGCGCGCCAGTTTGGGGTCGCGGTAGTACTCGAGCGACAGCGAACGGTTCTTCAACAGCGCGCCCAGGCTGCGCACGCGCGCCAGGCGCGGCTTCATGCCGGCGAAATGGCTGCTCGCGCACAGCGCCTCGACGTGCGGTACGTACTGCCAGTCGTCGGGGTCGTCGACGAAGGTCGCCAGGTGCACCCGGTAGTGGCGCGCCAGGTGCTTCAGCAGGTGGTACGAACGGATCTTGTCGCCCTTGTTGGGCGGGTACGGGATCCGGTGGATCAGCAGGAGCAGGTCTTCCACGATTGTCTTTGCTATCAGCCCAGGTTGCGGACGATGTACGGGCCCATGAAGTTGGCCAGCGGCAGCGGCAGCTTCTTCCACATCTTGATGAACAGCTGGTACTTCGGATTCAGCGGGTTGTTGTCGGGCAGGGCGTCGCTGCCGTACAGCTTGTACTCGTAGGGCAGGTGCTGGGCCGTGAAGCCCCAGTTCTTCTTGAAATCGTAGGCGCCGGTGCCCAGCTTGCTGCGGCCGAAGTCGAACAGGCGGCAGCCGCGCGCGGCGGCGGCCTGCATCAGGTTCCAGTACATGAAGTCGTTGCCGGCCACGCTGCGCGCCAGGTCCATGCCGCCGCCGTAGTAGGGCACGACCTCGTCGCGCCAGTAGAACGACAGCACCGCGGCCACCAGCTGGTTGTCCTCGGTGACGATGGTGCGCACTTCGCACTCGTCGCCGAAGGTCTGCTGCAGCAGTGCGAAGTATTTTTTCGGGAACACCGGGGTGCCCAGGCGGTGCACGCTGTTGGCATAGGCTTCGAACATGCGGTCGACGTTGGCGTCGACTTCGCCGCGCAGGCCCAGCTTGATGCCCTTGCGGACCATCGCGCGCTGCTTGCGCGGGATCGCGTTCAGGTTTTCTTCGTCGTCGCCGCTGATCGCCTTGCGGAAGGTGACGTACAGTTCCTTGGTGTGCCAGCTGTCGTCGGCCGGGTGGAAGCGTTCCATGCCGCGGTATTCGAGGTGGCCCACGCCCAGTTTCTGGGCCAGTGCGTGCGCGGCGCCGTCGAGCATGGCCTGCGCCGCCGGGTTGCCGCCGGTCGCCGGACCGCCGTACACGCAGAACGGCATCGCGCCCAGCGAATGGCCGAACAGGCGGCTCTTGATCTCGGCCAGCGGCAGCACGCCCTGGATGCGGCCGTCCTGTTCGACGAAATAGAACCAGGTCTTGATGCCGAACGACTGCTCGATCACCGGCTGCCAGCCGGACAGGTGGAAGAAGGTGGCGTCGGGGCAGGCGCGCACGAAACTGTCCCAGCGCGCGTAGTCGCCCGGCTGCAGCAGGTGCAGCGTCAGGGGACCGGCGGCGGCCGTGGGTGCGGACGCGGGGGCGGGGTTGGCCAGCTTGGCCTGCGCGGCTTCGATGATCGAGTTCATTTCTGGTTCAGGAAGATGCGGTCCATGCGGTCCCACGCGAAATCGCGTGCGAGGGCTTCGATGCGGTTTTCCATGCGCTCGATGTTGACGTAGTGGCGGAAGCGCGACTTGGCGCCCACGCCTTCCGGGCGCGGCTGGCCGGGGTCGATTTCCCACGGGTGGAAATAGAACAGCGCCGGCTGGCGGTCGTCCTGGTTGACCTTGGCCATCATCCAGCGCGACAGCGCGTAGGGCAGCAGGCGGAAGTAGCCGCCGCCGCCGGCCGGCAGGTTACGGCCCATCATCTGCACCGTGGTGATCGGGACTTCCAGCAAACCGTCGGTACCGTTCGGATAGAACGCGAAGCGCGGCGCTTCCGGCATGCCGTAGTGGTCGTGCACGACCGGGTAGATGCTCGAGCTGTAGCGGTAGCCGGCTTCCAGCAGCACGTCCAGCGCCCACAGGTTGTCGCGGCCGATCGAGAAGCTCGGGGCGCGGTAGCCCAGCACCGCCTGGCCGCCGAGGTCTTCCAGCAGGGCCTTGCTGGAGCGCACGTCGTTGTCGAATTCGGCGCGGGTCTGGTCCGAGGCGCGCAGGTGGCCGTAGCCGTGGCTGGCCAGTTCGTGGCCGCCGGCGACGATGCGTTTCACCACGTTCGGATAGCGCTCGGCGATCCAGCCCAGGGTGAAGAAGGTGGCGCGCACGCCGTTCGCGTCGAACAGGGCCAGGATGCGGTCCATGTTGGCTTCGACGCGGCACTCGCGGGTCGGCCAGCTGGCGCGGTCGATGTAGGGCGCGAAGGCCGACACCTGGAAGTAATCCTCGACGTCGCAGGTCATCGCGTTGCGGATGCGTTCACCCGGGGCCGGCGCGGGGCGCGCGGCAAGTTCGTACATGTTCATTCTTGGTTATCCACGTGATGGGTTGCCGCCCCCTGGGGCGTGGCCACGATCTTCTTGAGGATCGACAGCACGGACACGATCGATTTCTCCAGCCGCATCATGCGTTCGTCCAGCATCTCGACGCTGCTGGCGCGGCGGTCGCCATTCCGCTGGTCGACGACGCGCATGCCGCCGGCGCGCAGTTCACCTTCCAGGCCCGGCGCCGCCGGCTGGGCGTCGTCGGCCGGGGTGCCCATGACGTCCGGCAGCTTGTATTCGTCGTTGATGTCGCGGATCACGGTGTTGATGTCGTTTTCCGTGAACGCGTGCAACTCTTCCAGGTAGCCCATCAGCAGCACGCGGTCCATCAGCGTGTTGACTTTACGCGGGATGCCGCCGCTGTAGGCGTAGATCGCGGCATGGGCGCCGTCGTCGAAGGCGGGGTCGCCCTGCCAGCCGACCGTCGCCAGGCGGTGCTCGATATAGGCGTGGGTTTCCTGCGCATCCATCGGGCCCAGGTGGTAGCTGGCGATCACGCGCTGGCGCAGCTGCTGCATGCCGGGGCTGTGCAGGGTGGCGCGGAATTCCGGCTGGCCGAGCAGGAAGGTCTGCAGCAGCGATTTGTCGTCGGTCTGGAAGTTGGACAGCATGCGCAGTTCTTCCACCGTGCGCGCCGACAGGTTCTGGGCTTCGTCGATGACCAGCAGGGCGCGCTTGCCCTGGAGGTCGACATCGCACAGGAAGCGCTCCAGGCGCGTCAGCAGGTCGGTCTTGCTGGCGCCTTCATAAGGCAGGCCGAAGGCCGACACCACCATGCGCAGCGTGTCGTCCGGATCCAGGTGGGTGTTGACGATGTGGGCGGCCACGATCTGGTCCGACGCCAGCCGGTTGAACAGGTTGCGCACCAGCGTGGTCTTGCCCGCGCCGACCTCGCCGGTGATGACGATGAAGCCTTCACCCTGCGACAGGCCGTACTCGAGGTAGGCCAGGGCACGCTTGTGGCCCTTGCTGCCGTAGAAGAAGTGCGGATCGGGACGCAGCTGGAAGGGCTTGGCGGATAATCCGTAATACGTTTCGTACATCGTGTTGGGCTCCGCTTAATACTGGACGGAAAGAGTCGCGACCAGCGCGTTCTCGTGGAAACTGCCGCTGTTGAAGACCAGGCCCTGGCGCCCGTTCGTGTGCCGCAGCTCAAGGCTGCCCTGGGTCCGGGACGCGAAGCGGTGGTTCATGCCGAGGCGCAGTTCGCTGTTGTCGCTGGTGATGTCGGCCGACAACGAACGCACGCGCGAGGACGACAGGTTGGCGTAGGCGCCCGAGCGCGGCGACAGCCGGTAGTCCAGATGCGCGCTGGCGCCGTACTGGCGGGTATTGTCGTTCAGCGTGGCCAGCTGGCCCAGCAGCAGGGTGCTGTCGCTTTGCTGGGTCGACATCGCGTTGCGCTCCTCGTCGTACAGCGTGAACGTCAGGTTGCCGCGCGTACCGCGGAAGATGGCGGCGCCCTGCAGGCGCTTGATGCGGATGTAGCGGTTGCTCAGGTAATTGATGCTGTCGGCCAGCGCCGGCGGCAGGCCGGTGGCGGCGATGTACGCCTGCACCGCTTCCTGGCGCTGGACCGGATCCGGGAACGAGGCCGCGAACAGGCCGTCGAGCATGGCGGCGGTGTCGATCGCGGCCGGCAGCGTGAATTGCGAACGGGTCGTCGTGATCTGGTCGTTGTAGTCCAGGTTCCAGACGCTGCGCTGGGTGCGGTAGCTGGAGCGCAGCAGGCCGGTCTTGCCGAAGTAGCGGTGGCCGAACGAGGCCTGCACGCTGGTGCGGGTCGACGGCGTCCAGATGAAGCCGGTCGACCAGCTGCGCCCGCTGGTGCCTTCGCCCATCACCGGGTACTCGTACTTGTCGTAGCCGACGTTGGCGGTGAGGCTGAAGCGCCGGATCAGGTTCCAGCGCAGGCCGGCATTGCTGAATTCCGACGAGGATTCGCCGGCCAGGCGCTCGCTCAGGTCCTGGTGGTAGTACGACAGGTTCCAGCCGACGGTGGTGAAGGCCGTGCCGCTGGCAATGTCGGCCGAGCGCGTGGTGGCCATGCTGTTGCCGAAACCGGCCAGCCCGCCGTCGACCGCGTCGCGCGCGTAGCGCACGGTCATGTCGGCGCTCGAGCCGAAGCGGTGGCGCAGGTAGGGGCTGATGTTCCAGCTGCGGATGTCGGTGCGGTTGGCCGCCGAAAAGGTGTTGCCCGACACCGGTCCAAAGGCCGAGATCGCACGCCGCGCGCTGCTGGCGCCGGCGTTGACGTACAGCAGCTGGTCGACCAGCATCGCCTGGGCGGTGCCGTTGTAGCGGCGCTCGCTGTTCTGCAGATTGGGCGCGTCCCTGTCGCTGTAGGCGTACTCGCGCCAGCCGGCTTCGGCATTCAGCTTCAGGCGCGGCCCGTTGGTGCTGATGCGCACGCTGGGGGAGACTTCGCTGACGAAGCTGCCGTGGGCGTTCGCCTCGTCCTGCAGGCCGACGTTGTCGGAATAGGTCTCGCGCAGGTCGAGCCGGGGTGTGACCTTCCAGTCGGCGCGGGCTTCGGCCGACAGCAGCATGGCGGCCAGGGCCAGTGGCGTCAGTGCCAGCATGGCGGGCAGGCGCGCCGCCGTTGCCGGGCGCTGCGGCGTCTTAGCCGTAGTGATAGTCATACGTTTCTTCGATGCCGGGGAATTCCCTGGTCTTGTTATAGATGAGATTCACGTTCGGGTAGCCTTCGAGCTGGCGCAGCGCTTCCTTGACCGCATGCTGGGTCGTGGTCTGGGCCTCGACCACCATCACGATCTGGCCCATGTGCGAGGCCAGCACGCGCGATTCGCTGGTCAGCAGCAGCGGCGGCGAATCGAAGATCACGATCCGGTCCGGATAGCGGTTGGCGATCTCGTGCACCAGGTTGGTCATGGTGGAGCTGGCCAGCAGTTCGGTGGCGCGCGGGGTGCTGGTGCCGGCCGGCAGGATCGACAGCGTGTCGACGTTGGTGCGCAACATGACGTCGGCCATGTCGAGCTTGTCGTCGACCAGGATGTCCATCAGGCCGCGGTGCGCCGGCAGGCCGAGCGTGCGCAGCACCGAGGGACGGGCGACGTCGGCATCCACCAGCAGCACCGTGTGGTCGAGTTCCATGGCGATGCTCATTGCCAGGTTGACCGCGCAATAGGTCTTGCCTTCGCCCGGCAGCGAGCTGGTGATCATGATCAGGTTGCCCGGGCGCTCGCTCGGGCCGCGCTCGGCGAACGCGCGCTGCAGCAGCGGGCGCTTGATGACGCGGAAGTCTTCCAGCAGGCGGGTGCGGCCGGCGGCGGCGGTGACCATGCCCTGGTCGCGCATGCGCGCCAGGTCCAGCTCCACGCGGCGGGTCGAGAACTTCGACGCCGGACGCCCGGCTTCGGACGGGGCGGCCGCTGGCGCGACCGGTGCGACCGGTGCGACCGGTGCGGCAGCTGCGATGGGTGCGGCGGCGACAACCGGCGCCGGGGCGGCCGCCGGGGTGGCGCGCACCATGTCGGTGTCCGGGCCGGTGGCAGTGGCGGCGCCGGCGGCGGCACTGCGCTGCTGGTCGATCCGGCTTGCCGCTTTTTCGATAATGCTCACGGTGTACTCCTTGCGATCGTCGCGTTCAAAGCGTGGGGTGGACCAGGATGGCGGCCACGCCGACGGCGTACGCGCCGAGCAGCAGCAGCACCGAGACCCCGACGGCGACCAGGCGGCGCTTGCGGCGCACGGTCTGTTCGGTGGTCCAGTTCATGCCGATCGCGCCGAGCACCGGCAGGCCGGTGGTGTCGCGCAGCGCGGTCTGGCTCATGAAGGTCGGGCGTACCTGACTCATCAGGAAAGCCGCGGCCAGGCCGGCCACCAGGGCGGCGCCGAACACCATCGAGAACAGGCGCAGGCGGTTCGGGCCGGTCGGCTGGGTCGGGACGGTGGGCGGGTCGATGACGCGGAAGCTCAGCATGTCGGTGGCCGTCGTCAGGTCGCCCGACAGGCGCGCCGATTCGCGGCGCTCGACCAGGCGCTGGTAATTCGCCTTGTTGACGTCGTAGTCGCGGTTCAGCTGGGTCAGCTGGGCTTCGATTTCCGGCGCCGTGCTGCTGCGCGAGCGCAGGCTGTCCACGCGGGCCGCGAATTCGTTGACGCGGGCACGCAGCGAGGCCACGCGCGCATCGGCCTGCGACAGCGACACCGTCAGCTGCTGCAGCATCGGGCTGTAGCCGGCGCCCGGGTCGAGGCTGCGCTTCTTGGTCTTGCCCAGGTCGGCCTTCTGCGCCAGCAGCTGGTCGAGCAGGCGCTTGTTGGCGATCACGTCCGGATGCTGTTCGGTGTACTGCAGGCGCATCGTGTCCAGGTTCTTCTGCACCGTGGCGATGCGGCTTTCCAGTTCCGGATCGATCAGCGCCGGGTCGATCGTCTGGGTCCCCGGCTTGGCCGGCTCGCCGTTGATCTGGCGGCGGATCGCGTTGCGCGCCTGCTCGGCCTCGGACAGTTCCAGCTTGGCCTGGTTCAGCTGGTCGGTGGCGCCGCTGAGCTGGCCACTGAAGTCGCCCGAACCGGGCAGCATGCCCATGTTCTTGATCTTGAATTCCTTGAGCGTGTTCTCGGCGGCGGCCAGCTTGTCTTCATAGGTCTTGATCTGGTCGTCGATGAACTGGACCGCCTTGTCGGAATCCTGTTTCTTGCCGCTGAAGCTGCCTTCCATGAAGATGGTCAGCAGGGCTTGCACGATGTCCTTGGCCAGTTTCGGGTTATCGGACACGTAGGCGATCGTGTAGATGTCGTCGCGCTCGGTGCCGCTGAGCCTGATCTTCGACATCAGTTCGTTGACGATCTTTTCGTGCTCCTTGGTGTCCTTGGCCTTCACGTCGAGGTCGACGTCGCGCATCAGCCGCTCGATGTTCGGACGGCTGAGCAGGGTACGGCGCATGAACACCACCTGGTCCTCGAGGTTGGGCATGGTGGTCATGCCCGACAGCAGGGGTTTCAGGATGCTCTGGGTATCGACATACACGCGCGCCGACGCATCGTACTGGCTGGGCAGGCGCAACACGACGGCCCAGCCGACCAGTGCGACGGTCCAGGTGATCACGACCGCATACCAGCGATACTTGCCGATAGCTTTCAGGAAGTTAAGAAGTACGGCGGTAATTTCTGCCATCTCGTCAGTCTCGCGATAAGTGACCCCAAATGCTTTTTGAGCTGGGTCAAAAAATAATTAAATACTTCGCATGATCGCTTGTAGCGGGAGCAATTGCAATTACACGCGAGAAAAATCGAACGTGCCCAGTATGTCGTGCCCTGGCTACAACACAAATCCCGTCATCTAAGCAACAAAATGAAGCGATTTTGCATTATCTCCCAGCAATCATTTCTGGAAAGTTAATGGACTTACAGCATTTTGTTGCACCAAGTCAACGTTATGCGTGCAGGATGCAGCTTCCTCACGTAGACTTGCGTGCGGTGCTTTTGCTCCGAATCAAACGCTTAATTGTAATGTCTTAAATGCAAAGAGGGGTGCACGCTTGGTGCCTGTTCGAAATATTACTTGCGCCGCGCAGATGCGCCGTGCCGTCATGACCCGGCTGGTGGCCTGCGCGCTGGCGCTCCTGCCGATCATGAGCCTGGGTCCGGTTCCGGCCCGTGCCGCCGAACTGACCGAGGTCATTCCTGTCGTCAAACGATCGGTGGTCGGCGTCGGCACCTTCGAGCGTACGCGCAGTCCGTCCACGGTCTTCGTCGGGACCGGTTTCGTCGTCGGCGACGGCCTCAGCGTGATCACCAATTCCCATGTGGTGCCGGCCAACGTCGACGCCGAGCACATGGAACAGATCGGGATCGTGACGGCGGACGGCGCCGCGCTGCGTTTTCGCCCGGCGCAGCTGGTGGCGCGCGATGCCGCCCACGACCTTGCCCACCTGCGCCTGAGCGGCACGCCGTTGCCGGCGCTGGAACTGGGCGATTCGAACGCGGCCCAGGAAGGGCAGGCGCTGGCGCTGACCGGCTATCCACTGGGGATGGTACTGGGCTTGCACGCCGCCACCCACCGCGCCACGCTGGCCGCGATCACCCCGGTGGTGACGCCGTCGCTGAACTCGCGCAACCTGGACGTGCGCCAGATCGCCCAGCTGCAGCGCAACCCCTACAACATCTTCCAGCTGGATGCGACCGCCTATCCGGGCAACAGCGGCAGTCCGCTGTACGACCCCGCCAGCGGCAAGGTGTGGGGCGTGATCAATGCCGTCTTCGTCAAGGGACTGAAGGAAAACGCGATCACCAATCCGAGCGGGATCACGTATGCGGTACCGGTGAATTACGTTAAAGAATTGTTGCAACAGAAATAAGCTCTGAGCAACAATTTCTATCGTGCGCGGCCTTTTCCTGAAGCACATTGTTATACAATACGCGGCTGTTGATGGCTTTATAACAATTCCGAAAGGGACGTGACGTGGGCAAGTACAAGGCGAACCTGATCAAATATGCGGCAATCACGCTCGTCGCCGCAGGCACCCTGGCATTGGGCGGCTGCGCTTCCCGTGGCACGCCGGCACCGGCGGAACTGCAAGCCGCCAATCCCGACTACCTGATCGGCCCGGGCGATGGCATCAACATCATCGTCTGGCGCAATCCGGAAGTGTCGATGGCGGTGCCGGTACGTCCGGACGGCAAGATCACCACGCCGCTGGTCGAAGACCTGCCGGCCGCCGGCAAGACCTCGACCGAACTGGCGCGCGACATCGAAAAGTCGCTGGCCAAGTTCATCCAGCAGCCGGTGGTCACCGTTGTGGTGTCGAATTTCGTCGGCACCTATGGCGAGCAGATTCGGGTGATTGGCCAGGCCGCGCGCCCGCAGGCCCTGCCGTACCGCCGCGACATGAGCCTGATGGACGTGATGATCGCCGTCGGCGGTACCACCGAGTTTGCGGCGGGCAACCGCGCCAGCCTGGTGCGCAACATCGACGGCAAACAGCAGAAGTACCACGTCCGCCTGGACGACCTGGTCAAGGATGGCGACATTTCCGCTAATGTGCCGATGCGCCCGGGCGACGTCCTGATCATTCCGGAAAGCTACTTCTGATTGTTGTCAGGTTTTTTTACAGTCGGACGCGGGCGCCGGGCGAGGGCAGTACAGTACTGCCCCTAAGTCGCTGATTATAAAGCGTTGCTTTTGGGCAGCTTATCACTGGCACAAGGATTGCTTGTTCACAGGTAATCTGGCATTGTGCATGCTGCCTGACTGTTTCGAAAACCGAATGAGGACCCAAGTGCCTACCGAAGACCGTCACCCCAGCGAATCTGATCCTGTCGCACCGGCGCCGTCCGCCGGCGGCGTGCCGCCCGCGGCTGCGCTGTCGGCCAAGGGTGCGGCGCGCCGGCGTTTCACCCGGGTGGGCGCGGGCGCCACGGGTGTCCTGCTGACGCTGCACAGCCAGCCAGGCATGGCCTGCACCTATTGCGGCATCTCGGCCTCGGCCGCGGTGTCGGCGATCGGCCAGAACAAGGCGGTCGGCACGCTCAGCCATCGCGGTCCGGCGGCGGTGTGCAACGGCATCAAGCCGAGTGCATGGTGCCAGACCTCGTGGCCGTCGGGCTGTTCGCCGACCGACGCGTTCGGCAAGCACTTCGGCTGCCGTATCGGCAGCGCGTATGCGAACACCAGCTGCAAGGACATCATGCAGGGCGCCAGCTGCGATTCCAGCAAGATGGCCCAGTACATGCTGGCGGCCTACCTGAACGTGCTGTCGCGCCGCGTGAACTTCCTGAGCATCGAGTCGCTGCGCGACGTCTGGACCGAATGGGTCCTGAAGGGGTATTACGCACCGATGGCGGGACAGAAGTGGTACGCCGACGACATCGTCGGCTACCTGTACGGGACCATGGATTGAGCTAGTGGCCGCCAGCGAGACATGGCGCCTGCGGCCAGGGCAGCACCTGCATTACCGGCAGTGGGATGGCGAGTGCGTGCTGTACAACGACTTGTCGGGCAGCACCCACCTGCTGGACGAAGCCGCCCTCGAGCTGCTGCTGGCGCTGCGCCGCGGCCCGGCGACCTGCCAGGCGCTGGCCGCTGTACTGCAGGCCGAGTTCGACATCGACCCGGCCGTGCTGGCGCTCGAAACCGATACCCTGCTGCGCGATTTGAAGCACCTGTACCTCGTCGATACGCTGGCATGCTGACCGTCGCATCGCTCACCCGCACCCAGCTCGAAACCCGCCTGGCCGGTCCCGGCCTGCTGGTCCAGACCGGCGCCTTCGTCAGCCGCATCCATTCCCCCATCCGCCACGTCGCCGACGGCATCGAACTGCTGTACGGCGACTATCCGCTGCACGCCGCCGATGGTTTCGCCGATTTCCACGTCGGCCTGCGGCGTTCGGGCGGGGTGCGCCGCTGGTACCGGCCGCAGGTGACTTTCGACCTCGACGGCCAGGTGCCGTTCGAGCCGCTGCCCGAGGCACATGCCTTTCCCATGCTCGAATGGGGTTTGAACTGGTGCGTCTCGACGCGCGCCCACGCCTACCTGATGATCCATGCCGCGGTGGTCGAGCGCGACGGCATGGCGGCGATCCTGCCGGCGCCGCCGGGATCGGGCAAGAGCACGCTGTGCGCGGCGCTGGTGCACCGCGGCTGGCGCCTGCTGTCCGACGAACTGGCACTGCTGCGCCCGCACGACGGGCTGCTGGTGCCGGTGCCGCGCCCGGTCAGCCTCAAGAACCGCTCGATCGACGTGGTGCGCGGCTACGTCGCCGGCGCCGTACTCAGCCGGCCGGTCAGCAACACCACCAAGGGCACGGTGGCGCACCTGAAGGCGCCGCCGGACAGCGTGGCGCGCGCTCACGAGGCGGCGCGCCCGGCCTGGATCGTGTTCCCCAAGTACGAAGCCGGCGCCGCCACCTCCTTGATCCCGATCCCGCCTGCGCGCGCCTTTTTCCGCGTGGCCGACAACGCCTTCAATTACAGTGAAATGGGCGCGCGCGGCTTCGCCACCCTGGCCGGCACGATCGAGCGCTGCGCCAGCTACGATTTCCGCTACAGCGACCTGGACGAGGCGATGGCGCTGTTTGCCGCCTTGAAAGCGCCTCGGTGAAGCGCGCGCCGTTGCCGATCCTGGTCCGCCTGTTGCGCGATCCGGCCCTGGCTGCCGGCCTGGCGCTGGCCGACTGGGACCTGGCGCTGCGCCAGGCCACCAGCACCAATCTCACGCCGTCCCTGCTGGCGCTGCTCGAGGAGCACGGCTTGCTGGAACAGGTGCCGGCGCAGCCGCGCGCCCACCTGGAGTGGGTGCGCGCGCTGGCCCTGCGCCACCGCCAGGCGGTGCGCTTCGAGGTCGAATGCATCCAGGAGGCACTCGGCGCCGACGCCGCGCCGCTGGTGCTGCTGAAGGGTGCCGCCTACGCCATGGCCGGCCTGCATGCCGGGGCTGGACGCCTGTTCGCCGACATCGACATCCTGGTGCCGAAGGCGCGCCTGGACACGGTCGAATCGGCGCTGATGCTGCACGGCTGGGCCAGCACCCACCACGACGCCTACGACCAGCGCTATTACCGCCAGTGGATGCACGAGCTGCCGCCGATGCAGCATGTGCGGCGCCGCACCAGCATCGACGTCCATCACGCGATCCTGCCCGAGACGGCGCCGGTGCGCCCGGATCCGGACAAGCTGCGCGCCGCCGCGCTGCCGATCGAAGGTGCCCCCGGGCTGGCTACGCTGGCGCCGGCCGACATGGTGCTGCACAGCGCGGTGCACCTGTTCTTCGACGGCGAATTCGACAAGGGCCTGCGCGACCTGCTCGACCTGCACCGCTTGTTCCAGGAGTTCGGCCCGCGGCCCGGCTTCTGGGAAGGGCTGCCGGCCCGTGCGCGCGAACTCGAACTGGGGCGGCCGCTGTTCTACGCGCTGCGCTATTGCCGGCGCCTGTTCGCGACCCCGGTGCCGGCGGCCGTGCTGGACGCCGTGGCACCGTCGGGGCCGAACCGTGTACGGCGGGTATTGATGGACGCCCTGTTCGAGCGTGCGCTGCTGCCGCTGCACGCCAGCTGCGGCGACGCCTTCAGCCCCGCGGCGCGCTTTGCACTGTACGTGCGCGGCAACTGGCTGCGCATGCCGCCATTGCTCCTGGCAAAACATCTTTTCCATAAAGCCCTAATTTCCAGAGAGCAAGTGCCGTAAACAGTCCAGGAGCGTCCGATCACAGCTTCAGGGCAAGACACAACGTCGACTACAGTACGCCGCTATGGCGGGACGACGCAGCGCGGCCATGAGGTGTTGTCGGGGGCATTAAAGCTAAAGGAGTTTTATGTCCGAACCATTCGACATCCATCAATACTGGGACGCAATCGTGGTCGGCACCGGCATGGGCGGCGCCACCCTCGGGCACGCACTGGCCCGTGCCGGCCGCCGCGTGCTGTTCCTGGACAAGGGCGCCGCCCGGCCCGACCTGGTTGGCCATTACGCTGAAGACAATTTTCCGCGCTCCAAAGCGCCGCAACCGGCACACCGGCCGATCCTGGTGCGTGGCGGACGCTATGCCGACCAGGTCGCCGACCGCTCGAATGCGCGCACCCAGCGCTTCGTGCCCTTCATCGGCGCCGGTGCCGGCGGCTCCAGCGCGCTGTACGGCATGGCGCTGGAACGCTTCTTCCCGTCCGACTTCGCCGCCGCCGGGCAGTACCAGGCGCCGCCGGACGCCGACCTGCCGCCGCGCTGGCCGGTCTCGTACGCCGAGATGGCCCCGTACTACGATGCCGCCGAACGCCTGTACCGGGTGCGCGGCAGCGCCGACCCGCTGCGTGCCGACGGCGCGCGCGAGCACTTGATGGCGCCGCCGCCCCTGACGCCGGCCTCCGAAGAGATGTTCGGCCACCTGGAAGGCCGCCGGCTGCATCCCTACCGCCTGCCGCAGGGCTGCGAATTCGTCCCCGGCTGCACCGGCTGCCAGGGCTATCTGTGCGAGCGCAACTGCAAGAACGACGCGTCGCGCATCTGCCTGCAGCCGGCGCTGCGCCAGCACGGCGCGCGGTTGCTGGACGGTTGCGACGTGGTGGCGCTGGAAGCCGACCGCGAGCGCGTGACCGGCGTGGTATGCGAGCGCGCGGGCAAACGATTCACCTTGCGCGCGCCGCTGGTGGTGCTGGCCGCCGGCGCGCTCGAGACTCCGCGCATCCTGCTGCAGTCAAGGTCCGCGCACTGGCCGCAGGGCCTGGCCAACGCCTCCGGCCTGGTCGGCAAGTACCTGATGCGCCACCATATCGATTTATACCTGGTCGAGCCCAAGCTGAAAGGCGGCTTCGACAACCGCCAGAAGGAAATCGCGTTCAACGATTTTTATCTGAAGGACGGCCGCAAACTCGGTTCGGTGCAATCGTTTGGCCGGCTGCCGCCGGCGGCGACGCTGGCGGCCTCGCTGGCCGACGACCTGCGCCAGGGGCCGCTGCCGCTGGCGGCGCCGCTGTTCGGGCTGGCGCGGCCGTTCGTCACGCCGGTGCTGCGCCAGCTGGTCGAGCGCCGTTTCATCCTGGCCACGACGATCGAGGATTTCCCGTATGCCGCCAACCGCGTGGCGCCGGCCACGGAAGCGGGATCGCGCCTGGACATCGCCTATCGCCTGCGCGACGCCGACCGCGAGCGCATCGCCGCGATGCGCGCCGCCATGAAGGACGTGTTATCCGGCTACAAATACAAACTGATCAAGCAGGCCGAGAACAACCAGCGCATCGCCCACGCCTGCGGCACCTGCCGCTTCGGCGACGATCCCGCGACCAGCGTGCTCGACCGCAACAACCGCGCCCATGGGCTGGCCAACCTGTATGTGGTCGACAGCGGATTCTTCCCGTCGTCCGGCGGCACCAACCCGAGCTTGACGATCGCCGCCAACGCCCTGCGCGTGGCGGATCATCTGCTGGCGCAGCCATCTCAAGGAGCCCATCCATGAAACTTTCCGAGCTCAAGGGTCATTGGGCGCTGGTGACCGGCGCCTCGTCCGGCATCGGCCAGGAATTCGCCGCCCAGCTGGCGGGGGCGGGCGTGAACCTGGTGCTGGTCGCGCGCCGCGAAGAGCGCCTGCGCACGCTCGCCGACACGCTGCGGCGCCGGCACGCGATCGCCACCCACGTGGTCGCGGTCGACCTGAGCGAGGCCGGCGCGACCGATGTGCTGAAGGCGCAACTGACGGCCGCCGGCATCCGCGTGCGCCTGCTGTGCAACAGTGCCGGCGCCGGGCGTTGGGGCCGCTTCGAGGCGAGCGCCGCCGCCGACTACGTGAAGATCAATGCGCTGAACACCAGCGCCCTGGTGTCGATGTGCCATGCCTTCTTCAGCGACCTGGCTTCGTTCCGCGGCAGCGCCATCGTCAACGTGTCCTCGGCGGCGGCCTACCAGCCGGTGCCCTACATGGCGATGTATGCGGCCAGCAAGGCTTTCGTGCAGAGCTTCAGCCAGGCCTTGCACGGCGAGTGGAAGGAACACGGGATCCTGGTGCAGACTCTGGTGCCGGGGCCGACCGAAAGCGAGTTCGACGACAAGGCCGGCGCCTACGAGAGCGCGCTGAACCAGCGCGACACCCCGCTGCAGGTGGTGCGCGCGTCGCTGGCGGGGTTGGAACGCGGCGTGCCGGTGGTGGCGGTGGCGAGGGGCACTTATAAACAGCGCTTTTTCGCCGGTCTGTTCCCGCCGGGGATGGTGATCCGCGAAGTGGGGAAGATGTTCAAACCCCCGGAAACGCTCAGTATCGAGGAATGAGTCTTCAAAGTGCTACGCAATAAAAAACCGCGGCCGAGGCCGCGGTTTTTTTATTGCTTGAAGACTAATTAAGCCTTCTTGGCTTTGCGGCGGCTTGCACCGACCAGACCCAGCATGCCCATGCCCAGCAGCATCATGGTGCCCGGTTCCGGCACGGCGTTGCCGTCGAAACCGTTCGAACCGTCGACCTTGAAGACGATGTCGTTGGCGCCGACGTTGTAGGTCGGGAACAGCGGGTTGGTGCCGCCCGAGTGGAAGGCGACGGTGTCAGCGCTGTTGGCCGGGTAGTTCAAGTTCGACTCAAAGTTCAGGCCGAACAGCAGTTCGTTGAAGCCTTCCAGGAAATTCTCGTTGATGAAGTCGCCTTGCTCGACGACTTCGGCGTGCAGCGATGCCGAACCGAAACCACGGGGGCCGGTGCTACCGCCGGGGGTGGCATTGAAGAACGAATCGGTGCCGTCAGCAACGATGGTCAGCAGAGCGATCAGCGTGCCGTCGTCGAAGCCTGTACCGGTGGCAGTGTTGGCGTTCATGGCGCTATCGTAGTAGATCGCGACTTTGTTGGTGGCATTGGTGCCGCCCACGCCAAAGCGTGCGGTCTGGTAGCCGTTGGCCGAGTTGGTCACGTCGGTCACGGTTTCCTGCAGTTTCGCGACGATGGTGTACTCGAACTTGGCGTTCGGGTCGGCCTTGCCGTTCGAGGTTGCGTCCAGACCGGTGATCGGGGTGTTCGCAGCCACCAGGTTAGCCTGGTACAGGAATTGGAACGAGTCGCCAGCGGTGAACGACTTGCCGTACGGGCCCACGCCGATAGCGACGCCACTGCCTTGCTGATTCCAGTCCAGGCTGGTTGCGTTTGCAGCAACGACGTTGCCGGCTGCATCTTTGACATTGAACGTGCTGCCCACGGTCTGGGCTTGCGCGCCGGATGCGAAGGTGAAACCAATTGCTGCAACGATCGGGATCAGCTTACGGAACGAAATCTTCATGTTGGCTCCAAAAATAGGTCTTCGAGTAAATGTTCGGTATTCAGCCCAGCTTTATCTAGCGGGCATATGCCTACTACTAAGCAAGCACTGTGCCAGGGTTATGCGCTTTTAATAAAATCAATGACTTGGAGTACATATCCTGTAAAGCGTCAAATTTCATAAGATACATTGTAAGATTTCTCGACAGCTGGTTAATTCCCAGTGGAAACCATTAGCGCATCATTGCCTGCCGGGTCCGACTGCCCCGCATGTGCAATCGCAGGGTGGGCCAGCGGCATGGTGCGGTGATAGGCATGTACGCTTTCCAGGAAACCCGCCATGCGCCGCGCTGTCGGGTAATTGGCGAACGCCGCCGCCACCCGGCCCGCTGCCGTACGCATCCGGGCATCGCCCAGCATGGCGCGTACCTGGCGCAGCAGCTTTTTCTTGCGGAAGCGGTCGGCGCGCAGCGTGGCGCCGGCCCCGGCTTTCACCACGCCGCTCATGTTCAGGAACTGGTCGAGGTTGCCGGCGATGCCGAGCACCGGCACGCCTGCCGCCAGCGCCTGCTGGCTGGTCGGGCTGCCGCCGTTGCAGATCACCAGGGTGGCGCACGCCGCGGCCAGGTCGCCCGGCAGGTAACTCGCGACGAAGGCGTTGGCCGGCGCGCCGGCCACGTCGATGGTGCCGGCGGTGGCGGCGATGACGGTGACCGGCAGGTCCGCCAGCGTCTCCAGCACCAGCGGCAGCAGCCGGCCCTGGCCGGAGCTGCCCAGGGTGACGTAGACGATCGGCTTGTCCTGCGGCACGCGGTCCCACCAGTCCGGCCGGGGCAGCGGCGGCGCCCAGATGATCGGGCCGATATAGGCGTGCTGCTGCGGCAGCGTCTTCGGCGGAAACAGTTCGGGGACGTCGGCGTACATGCTGTAGTCGGCGTCGGTATACACCTTGCGCAGGTCGGCGCCGAGCGAAGGCAGGCCGAAGGCGCGGCGCACCCGGTTCAGCGGGATCGAGTGGGAAGCGAACGCGATCGGGCGCGCCATCCGGAACAGGGCGTTGGCGATGCGGATCGGGACCAGCCGCGTCAGCGGAATGTGGGGCACCGAATAATGCTGCACCACGTGCGGGCTCCAGTACGCGTTCATCAGCGAGATGTACGGGACGCGGCGCAGGCGCGCGCTGACCGACAGCGACAGGCGGAAGTCGCCGACCACCAGGTCGGGCCGCACCGCGTCGAGCACGCGCAGGTCGTCTTCGACATAGCGCGTCAGCGTCGCCGTGTTGTACACCGGCTTGCCGCCGGCCAGCGCCTGCAGGAATTGCGCACTCGGGATGCTGTCGATGCGCCAGCGCGTGAAATGGGTGCCGGCGAAGCAGAAGTCGTAGCCGTCGGCGCAGGCGACGTGGACGTCGAAGCGCGCCGGATCGAGGCTGCTGGCCAGCGCGATCGGACGTCCGACGTGGGCCAGGGTGACCGCTTCCGCGAAAAACAGGATTTTGATACGTTCCATGGGAGCAATGATCAGTAAAGGCGACGGGAACGTGCGAACGGCAACATGGGCTGCCCGCCCGCACGCGGGGCGAGCAGGGCTTGCGTCAGTTCTTTTTCAGGAGTTCCTCGACCGGCTTGCGCAGCGAGCGCGCCTGCGGCGCGGGACCGGCGCCGAGCCGGCCCATGAACACCGGCTGGCCGGCACCGCTGCCGACCAGGTCGTGCAGGCGCCGCTGCAGCTGGCGCGCCGCGCCGTGCAGCTTGTCGATCTTGGAGAACGGCATGCCGTGCTGCAGGTAGGACGAGAAGATCAGCGGCGTCATTTCCGGCTGCATCGCCAGGCCGAGGCGGGTGAGGGTGAGCCAGAAGCGCTGCACCGCGCGGCCGGCGGCGACGTGCTCCTCGACCGTCGCCGGCGCCTGCTTCGCGACGATGACGAAGTGGGCGGCGCAGGCCAGGCCCGGCACCAGGTCCATCTGCAGGCGCGGCGCCCAGGTGCCCATCAGGCGGTTCATGGTCGACAGGCGCCCCCAGCTGGTCATCGCCCATTTCATCAGGCGCAGCGTGGCGGCATCGACGCCCAGTGCCTGGTCGGGTACGCGGTCCGGGCTGTGACGCACGTTCCAGTGGATGATGCGGCGGTGCACCTCGTAGGCTTCCGGCATCGTCAGGCGCAGGCGAGCATTGGAATACATCAGGCGCGCGGCGCTCAGCTTGCCCTTGAACCCTTCGATCCAGCGCACCTCGTAGCCGTCGCCGAGGCAGGCTTCGAGTTCCCGTTTTTCCTGCGGCAGCAGGGCGCGCGTGCTCATCGGGCGGCGCTGCACGCTGCGGGTCTGGATCGAGCCCAACAGCGGACTCGGCTGCACCGCCGGATCGGGCACGAAGCGCACGTCGAACTCGGGACGTTCGTCGCTGCTGCCGGCGCGGCGTGCGATATCGGCGCGCAAGCCATGGGCGCTGGCCGCGATCACCATCGTCTCGAGCAGGGCGCCATGCGAAATCTGGCTGGGCCGCCCGGAAAAATCGTAGACGCAGTCGTCGCGGGTGTCGAAGCAATGCACGACCACGTGGTCGGGCGCGGCCACCTCGAAGCGCCAGACTTGCGTGTTGTCGCCGCTCGGCGCCCAGCGCGCCAGGTCGAGGATGCGGTAGATGTTTTCCGGGATCCCGGCTTTGTTTTCGGTACTCATGCCTGGGCTGCCTTGCCGGCCAGTTCGCGCGTCATCTGGCGCTTGGCGACCGAGATCATGAGGCGGTGCAGCAGGTTGCCGTTGCCGCCCGGACGCCAGGTATGGGCCAGCTTGTTGCGGTAGGCGTCGAACTGCACGCCGTGCGGCGCCGACAGGACCTTGCCGCGGCCGAGCAGGATTTTCAGCGCTTCGGTGGCGACGATGCCGGCGCACAGCTGGCAAGCCATGAAGGTCGAGGGACCGCGCCGCTCGGCGAAATTGACGGCTTCCGGCAGCACCAGATAGGGGCGGTGCAGGCCGGCCGGCGCCAGGCCGACGACGAAGCGGATCGCCTTGTCCAGTTCCGGCAGGTTGCCCCACTGGAAGTATTCTTCGAAGGTCATCTGGCCCGGCATGAAGTTCAGCAAGGCGGCCCCCATGCCCAGCGGCGCCGCGGTCGTCGCGGGAATGCCGAGTTCGGCACAGGCCGCAAAGGTTTGCTGGCGGGCGTCGAACGCAAAGAAATCGAGCGCGTCGACGTACAGGTCGACCCCGGCCAGGAAGTCCTTCAGGTTGCCCTTGTTGACGCCCTCGTCGAAGATCTTGATGTCGATCTCGGGGTTGATGTCCTTGGCCATGCGCGCCAGCACTTCGGCCTTGGGCTGGCCGACGGTCGACATCATGGCGCCGACCTGGCGGTTGAAGTTGACGATGTCGAAGCTGTCGAAATCGGCGATATGGAAATGGGCGACGCCCAGGCGCGCCAGGGTCAGCAGGTGGACGCCGCCGACCCCGCCGCCGCCGGCGATGGCGACGCGTTTGCCGCGCAGGGTGGCCTGTTCGGCCGGCGTGACCCAGCCAATATTGCGCGAAAACGCCTGTTCATAGCGGAACGGATTGTTCATCGATGAGGGGAATGCAGATTGTCAGAAAGGAGAGCGTGGCACAACGGGGAAATGCGTGCCACTTGCACGCGGGATCATACCGCGTGTTGTTCGTCCATGCGCATCAGACGATTGCGAATGCCCATTTCTTCGCGCGGCGAGAAGAAATACGGGTAGAACGAACGTTCGCTGGTGGTGTTGTCGACGCTGAAGGTGCCGCCGAATTTCTCGATCTGCTGCGTCACGAAATCCAGGTTGACGCGCAGCAGATAGGCCGGGGCATCGACGCGCGGATTGATCTTCAATTCGCCTTCCTGGGTAAAACCGAGCATGCGTTCGTAAAAACGGCGGTGGCGCGGATTCACTTCGATGACGATATCGGTGCATTGATGGATATCGCGGCCATAGATCACGGCCAGGTGAAACAGGTTGGCCAGCGAGGTTTTCGAGCGCACCGACGGGTCGAACGCCAGCTTGGTGAACTCGCACAGGCGCGCACCGCGGTTGCGGTGAAAATCCAGTTCTTCCTTGAAGATCTGGTCGGCCATCAGGCCGATCGGAGAATCGATGCCGATGGTGAGCGTGCCCACCACTTCACCTTTGTCCGTTGCGGTGAGGGTGATGCGGTTGGGATCGTCGCTTAGTTGATGCGTGCCGGTATAACCGCGCCAGGCGTACATCTTGTTGATCAGCATGCTGGCTGAATTGCGCCCGTCCGCGGTATCGGTAAGCCGGATTCCATACGAATCGTGGTTCACGATAACATCCTCATATTGAGAGGGCGTCATATTATCGCGATCATGCAAAACATGAGCGTCCGATAGGGATGCAGCCGATTCACCCTCTGGATCCTTGAAATCGTCGAAAGTCGTCATCGCAGGATTCCCCATTGTAGAAAAACGGTCGACGCAGGTCGCCGGTGCCAGTTTCAATGTGCCGCGCCGGACACTGGCACGGCACATTCTTTTAATTTTTGTAACGTATATTAACGAGTTACAAGGTCTTTAGCAATGCGCGAGCATCATCGGCTTGTGGAAACGGCTTGTTCTCCGCCAGCAGCTTATCGAGTTCCTTGCGCGCGCCCTGTTTGTCGCCCGATTTATGCAGGCCGACCGCCAGGTGATAACGGATTTCGCTGGCATTCGGCGCCAGGCCGCTGGCTTTTTGCAGCAGCGGCAAACCGCGTGCGGTATTGCCCTGTTCCACCAGCATCCAGCCGAGGGTATCCATCACGCCCGGGTTGTTGCCGGCCAGCTTGAACGCCTGCTCGGCGGTCGGCAAGGCACGCGGATCCTTTTCCTGCTGGTAGGCCCAGGCCAGGTTGTTCAGTGCCGCCGGGTTGTTCGGGTTACGCTTGAGCACGTCTTCCAGCATGGCGATCGCCGGCTTGTATTCCTTGCGCGCCAGGCTGGATTCGGCCGCATACAGGCTCACCAACTGGTCGTCCGGATGCTCCTTCAGCCACTGGGCGGCGCGCGCCTGCGCTTCCTTGCCTTTGCCGGCCGCGTTCATCGCCTGCAGCGTACGCACCAGGACCTGCGGCGACCTGGCCAGTGCGAACGCCTTGTCGTAGGCCGGTACGGCTTGCGCCGCCTTGTTCTGCGCCAGCAGGATGTCGCCCTCGGTGGCATAGCCAACCGGCGACTTGTCGTTCAGCTTCTGGATCTGGCGCGCGACGGCCAGCGCGTCGTCCGGACGGCCGGCACGCATCGCCATCTCGACCTGCGCCATGCGCGCCGGGATCAGTTCCGGCTGCAGGTCGACGGCACGCTTGAGCTCATTGGCGGCGGCCGTGTTGTTCTGCGCCGTCATGTGCACCGCGGCCAGGCGCATGTGCGGCATGGCCGACTTCGGCAAGACGTTGGTCAGTTTGCTGTAGGTTTCCACCGCACCGTTGGTGTCCTTGGTGGCGACCTGCGCCTGGCCCAGCAGGTCCAGCACTTCGGGGTTGGTCGGGTTGGCGGTCTGGAACTTGCGTGCCAGGGCCAGGGCTTTCGGCGCCTGGTTGGTGCGCAGGTAATGCATGCCGAGCGTAACCGCCGGGCCCACCGTGCTCGGGTTGGCGTTGCTGGCTTTTTCGAACCAGCCCGTGGCTTCGTCCGGGCGGTTTTGCAGCAGGGCCAGCTGGCCCAGCGAATGCATGGCCTCGACGTTGTTCTTGTCCTTTTCCAGGACCTTTTCGTAGCGCTGCTTGGCGGCGTCCGGCTTTTTCTCGACCAGGTCCAGGCGCGCCAGGTTCTTCACGGCGGGCACGAAGGTCGGCTGCAGGGCCACCGCCTTTTCCAGGGCGGCGCGGGCGGCCGGGATATTGCCCATCACCATGTTGACCGCACCCTTCAGGTTATGCACCTGCGGGTTGTTCGGTTCCTGTTTTTCGAGCACCGCGACCGCCGCCAGGGCCTTGTCGTAGTGCTTCAGGCTCATCTCGGTCTGCACCAGAGCCATGGTGGCGCGCGACGACTTGGGATCGAGCGAGGTCGCCATTTCCAGGTCGTTCAAGCCGCCCGACTGGTCGCCCTGCGCCAGCTTGGACAGGCCGAGCGAGGTGCGCACCCCGGCAGCCTTCGGCGCCAGCTCGGCCGCCTTTTCCAGATAGCTGCTGGCCTTGTTGAAGTCGCGCACCTGCATGTAGGACTCGCCGGCCAGCGCCAGCAATTGCGGGTCGTTGGCCGCATTCTTCAGCGCCGGCGCCAGGGTGGCGGCGGCGGCTGCCGGCTGCGCTTGCTTGAGCTGGACCTGCGCCAGCAGCTTGCGTGCATAGACGTCGTTCGGTGCCGACTCCAGGTATTTGCGCAGGTGCTGCTCGGCTTGCTGGGTGGAGCCGAGGTAGAGCTCGGACGCGCCTGCCAGCAAGACGCTAGGCATGTGATCTGGGGCAACTCTCAACACACGCTGCAAGGCTTCCTGGGCAGCGCTGAATTTACCCTGGGTAAATTCATACAGGGCGCTGGTGTAGGTGACCAGCAAATTGCCTGGGGCATTCTTTTGCGCCGCGTCGATTTCCGTCTTGGCCGCAGGGAACTTGCCGCGAGCGATCTCGATATAGGCTTTTTCGATGTGGGCGGTGCGGTGGCTCGGTTCCAGGACCAGGGCCTGGTTGAACGCGGCCAGCGCGGCGTCGGGCTTGTTCTTCAGGCGCAGCAAGGTGCCTTGCGCCATGAAGACTTCAGGATTCTTCGGGTCCCTGGCGACGGCATCGGCGACATAGCGCTCGGCGGCTTCGCGGTCGCCCGCGGCGATGGCCTGGCGGGCCAGGCCGAGCAGGGCATTGCCGGTGTTCGGGTTCAGCGCCAGCGCCTGTTCGAAGGCCTGCTTGCCTTCCTCGACCTTGCCGGTGGCGAGCAGGGCGTCGCCGCGCAGCGTCATCAGCGTCGCCGACTTGGCGGCCATGTCCGGCGTGATTTCTTCGAGGACGTCCTTGAGCTTGCCTTGTTGCGCCAGGGCCTTGCCCAGCAGCGGCAGGGCGCGCTCGGCGGGAATGCCGAGCGCGCGCGCCTTGCGGAATTCTTTCTCGGCCGAGGCGGTGTCGCCGATCATCAGTTCGAGATTGCCCAGCTCGATGCGGGCTTCGCCGTTGTTCGGGCTTTTCTCGACAGCGTTCTTAAGCTGGATCAGGGCCGATTTCAAATCCCCCTTTTGCTGGTACTGCTTGGCTTCGCTCAGCAGCGATTCGGCGGTCTGGGTACGGCCACAGGCGCCGAGGCCGGCAACCAGGAAAGCGCCTGACAAAAGGGCTGCGGTGAGTTTGAGCTTGTTGGCGTGACGCTGCATCTGAATTCCTCGGGGTAGGGACGGAATCCGCTCTCATCAGCGAATTCCTCTTCAACAATAATACCTGAAGGAACAGATTGTAAGCCGCATAAGCGCACCATGCCGTACAAATCCCCTAACCTAACGTGACGAGAGTGGTAGATGCGCCACCGATCGGGGCGCTTCTGGTCAATCTGATATGTCGATTACAAATCTTTGCCGTCGTCACCCTTGCGCAGGCGGTCGAGCAGGGCATCGACGTTGTCGCCGACCGGCAAGCCATGGCGGCGCAACAGCTGCACGTGCAGCACCATGTTTTCCAGCACCAGCTTGGCGGACACGGCCAGCAAGGTCATGAGCTTGTCTTCGGTACTGAAGTTGTCCATCGACGCTGCCATCTCGCACAGGTGCGACGCGACGAGCTGGCGCAGCTCGTCCTCGGGAAACGGCAGGTCGGCGAAATCGATCGGATCTTCCTGCTCGACTTCGTGCATCAGGGCGGCGAGGTCTTCCGGCTTGATCGGCATACAGGGCTCCGTGGTGGTCGCGCGACCATTCTAGGCCAGGCCGTCAAGCGGCGTCCACGAAATTGGCTGACTACCATCACACCGGGGTCAGAGCCGGAAATCTGTCAATGTCGCGACAGACATTGCCAAAAATCGGGCTCTGACCCCGGTTTGCGCAAGCGCAGGCGCGATTACATATTGCGCCGATATTGCCCGCCGACCTCGAACAGCGCCGTCGTGATCTGTCCCAGCGAGCACACGCGCACGGCGTCCATCAGCCGGGCGAATACGTTCTCGTTGTCGATCGCGGCTTGCTGCAGGGCGGCCAGGGCGGCCGGGGCAGCTTGTGCGTTGCGGGCGTGAAAGGCATCCAGGCGCGTCAGCTGCGACTGCTTTTCGTCGTCGGTCGAGCGCGCCAGTTCGATGGTCGCCGGCGCACCGGTGCCCTTCGGGTTGCGGAAGGTGTTGACGCCGATGATGGGCAGCGAGCCGTCGTGCTTCTTGTGCTCATACAGCATCGACTCTTCCTGGATCTTGCCGCGCTGGTAGCCGGTTTCCATCGCGCCCAGCACGCCGCCGCGCTCGGCGATGCGCTCGAATTCCTGCAGCACGGCTTCCTCGACCAGGTCGGTGAGCTCGTCGACGATGAAGGCGCCCTGGTTCGGGTTCTCATTCTTGGCCAGGCCCCATTCGCGGTTGATGATCAGCTGGATGGCCAGGGCGCGGCGCACCGATTCGTCGGTCGGGGTGGTGATCGCTTCGTCGTAGGCGTTGGTGTGCAGCGAGTTGCAGTTGTCGTAGATCGCGATCAGCGCCTGCAGCGTGGTGCGGATGTCGTTGAAGTCGATTTCCTGGGCGTGCAGCGAACGGCCCGAGGTCTGCACGTGGTACTTCAGCTTTTGCGAGCGGTCGTTGGCGCCGTACTTGTCGCGCATGGCCACCGCCCAGATGCGACGCGCCACCCGGCCCAGCACCGTGTATTCCGGGTCCATGCCGTTACTGAAGAAGAACGACAGGTTCGGCGCGAAATCGTCGATGTGCATGCCGCGCGCGAGGTAGGCTTCGACGAAAGTAAAACCGTTCGACAGGGTGAACGCCAGCTGCGAGATCGGGTTTGCGCCGGCTTCGGCGATGTGGTAGCCCGAGATCGACACCGAGTAGAAATTGCGCACCTGGTGGTGGACAAAATATTCCTGGATGTCGCCCATCACCTTGAGCGAGAACTCGGTCGAGAAGATGCAGGTGTTCTGGCCCTGGTCTTCCTTCAGGATGTCGGCCTGCACGGTGCCGCGCACGTTGGCCAGCACCCAGGCGCGGATCTTGGCGGCTTCGTCGTCGGTCGGCTGGCGGCCGTTATCCGCCACGAACTTGTCGATCTGCTGGTCGATGGCGGTGTTCATGAACATCGCCAGGATGGTCGGCGCCGGGCCATTGATCGTCATCGAGACGCTGGTGGCGGGGCTGCACAGGTCGAAACCGTCGTACAGCACCTTCATGTCGTCGAGCGTCGCGATCGAGACGCCGGAGTTGCCGACTTTACCGTAGATGTCCGGGCGCAGCGCCGGGTCGGCGCCGTACAGCGTGACCGAATCGAAGGCGGTGGACAGGCGTTTCGCATCCATCCCGGTCGACACCAGCTTGAAGCGGCGGTTGGTGCGGAAGGCATCGCCTTCGCCGGCGAACATGCGGGTCGGATCCTCGCCCTCGCGCTTGAAGGCGAACACGCCGGCCGTGAACGGGAACGAGCCCGGCACGTTTTCCAGCATCAGGAAGCGCAGCACTTCGCCGTGGTCTTCGTACTTCGGCAGCGCGACCTTGCGGATGGTGGTGCCGGACAGGGTCTTTTGCACCAGGCGGGTACGGATTTCCTTGTCGCGGATCTTGACCACGTAATCGTCGCCGGCGTACGCCGCCTGCATGTCCGGCCACATCGCCAGCAGCTTTTTGGCGCCAGCGTCCATGGCGTTGTCGCGCTCCGTGATCAGGTCGTCCAGCACCACTTCGCGGTTGGCGGCCGCCAGCATGCGCTTGGTTTCCGTCAGTTGCTGGCGCTCGCGTGCCAGTTTCACCTGTTTAGTCATGTTGCGATGGTAGCCGCGCACGGTATCGGCGATCTCGGCCAGGTAGCGGATGCGTGCCGGGGGCACGATCACGTTCTTGCCGCTCGAGTAACGCTGCTCGGGCGCCGCCAGCCTGGACGTGTCGACCCGCAGGCCGCGTTGCGCCAGCGCCGGCAGCAAACCGTGGTACAGCGCGGTGACGCCGTCGTCGTTGAAGCGCGAGGCCTGGGTGCCGTACACCGGCATCTGTTCCGGGTTCAGGCTCCACAGCTCGCGGTTGCGCTGGTACTGCTTGGCCACGTCGCGCAGCGCATCCTGGGCTCCCTTGCGGTCGAACTTGTTGATGGCAATAAAATCGGCGAAATCGAGCATGTCGATCTTTTCCAGCTGCGAGGCGGCGCCGAATTCCGGGGTCATCACGTACATCGACAGATCGACGTGCGGCACGATGGCGGCGTCGCCCTGGCCGATGCCCGAGGTTTCGACGATGACGAGGTCGAAACCGGCCACCTTGCAGGCGGCGATCACGCCGGGGAGGGCCTGCGAGATCTCGGAGCCCGCTTCGCGCGTGGCCAGCGAGCGCATGAAGACGCGGGCCTGGCCATTCCACGGATTGATCGCGTTCATGCGGATGCGGTCGCCGAGCAGGGCGCCGCCCGACTTGCGGCGCGACGGGTCGATCGAGATGACCGCGATGTTCAGGCGGTCGTTCTGGTCGAGGCGGATGCGGCGGATGAGCTCATCGGTCAGCGAGGACTTGCCGGCGCCGCCGGTGCCGGTGATGCCGAGCACCGGCACGTGCAGACCTTCGGCCAGGTCCATGACCTGCCTGCCCAGGCTGGCCTCGACCTTGTTGTTTTCCAGCGCCGTGATCAGCTGGGCCAGCGGACGGTGGCGTGCTTCGATCGGGCCCGATTGCAGCGGCTCGATCGTGGTCGGCGCGTAGGGGGACAGATCGACGTCGCAGGCCTCCAGCATCGAGCGGATCATGCCGACCAGGCCCATGCGCTGGCCGTCTTCCGGGCTGAAGATGCGCGTCACGCCATACGCGTGCAGTTCTTCGATTTCGCTCGGCACGATCACGCCGCCGCCGCCGCCGAACACCTTGATGTGGGCGCCGCCGCGCTGGCGCAGCAGGTCGATCATGTACTTGAAATATTCGACGTGGCCGCCCTGGTAGCTGGAAATGGCGATGCCTTGCACGTCCTCGGCCAGGGCCGCGGTGACGACTTCGTCGACCGAACGGTTGTGGCCCAGGTGGACGACTTCGGCGCCGTTCGATTGCAGGATGCGGCGCATGATGTTGATCGAGGCGTCATGGCCGTCGAACAGCGAGGCCGCGGTGACGAAGCGCACTTTGTTGGCCAGTTTCGGCTGTTCCGGCAGTTCGAGTCTGGCGGCGGGAGTGATGTCGTTCATGGTGTTCCTTGAATGTCGGAAGCGAACAGGTGTTCTTGGTACGGTATATGACGTTAACGTAAACGTCAAGAATGGATCAGGCACGGCGCAAGCGTGCGTGCCGTCGTCCGCGCGGACGCGGGACGACGATAACGCGCGGAGACGACGCTCAGGCGGCGCGGCGCTTCACATTGCCGGCAAGCAGCTCCGCCTGGCGTGCCCGGTATTCGGCCACGGCCTTTTCCTTGACGTGGCCGAAGCCGCGGATCTGTTCCGGCAGCGACGCCAGCTCGACCGCGGTGGCATGGCTGGCCGCATCCAGCGACGGCAGCAGTCCCTCCACCAGGCCGCGGTATTCGCCGATCAATGCGCGTTCCATCCTGCGCTCGGCGCTGTAGCCGAACACGTCGAACATGCCGCCGCGCAGGCCCTTGAGTTTGGCCAGCAGCTTGAACGCGCTCCACATCCAGGAACCGAATTCGGCTTTTACCAGGTGGCCCTTGGCATCCTTTTTCGCGAACAGCGGCGGCGCCAGGTTGAATTTCAGCGAAAAAGCGCCTTCGAACTGGCTTTTCAATTGCGCGACGAAGCGGCCGTCGGTGTACAGGCGTGCGACTTCGTATTCGTCCTTGTAGGCCATCAGCTTGAACAGCGATCCGGCCACGGCGGTAGTGAGCTTGTTGCCCAGGCCCGCCGCGCGCTCGGCCTCGCGCACGCGCGCCACCAGCGCTTCGTATTCGGCGGCGTAGGCGGCATCCTGGTAGCCGGTCAGGAACTCGGCGCGCTTCCTGACGAGGGCGTCCAGGCCTTGCGGCATCTGCACGACCACGGCGTGCGCCGGGGTGGCGATGTGTTCGACGCGCTTGAGGTCGACCGCGGCGCGGCGGCCCCACAGGAAGCTGCGCTGGTTGGACGCGACCGCCACGCCGTTCAGTTCGATGGCGCGCAGCAGGGCGGCTTCCGACAGCGGCACCAGGCCTTTCTGCCAGGCGTAGCCGAGCATGAACAGGTTGGCCGCGATCGAGTCGCCCATCAGCGCGGTCGCCAGCCGGGTCGCATCGAGGAAGTCGACGCCGGATTGCCCGCCGACCGCTTCCTCGATCAGCGCGCGCACCTGCGCGGTCGGGAATGCCCAATCCCGCTGCTGGGCGAAGGTGCCGGTCGGCTGCTCGTGCAGGTTGACCACGACCATGGTGCGGCCCGGCCGCATCTTGGACACCGCGTCGGCGGCGCCGGCGGTCAGCATGTCGCAGCCCAGCACCAGGTCGGCCTCGCCGGTGGCGATGCGCTGGGCGCGCAGGCGCTCCGGGGTCTCGGCGATTTTGACGTGCGAGGTGACCGAACCGTTCTTCTGGCTCATGCCGGTCATGTCCAGCACGGAAGCGCCTTTTCCTTCGAGGTGGGCCGCCATGCCCATCAGCGCGCCGACGGTGATCACGCCGGTGCCGCCGATGCCGTTGATCAGGATGTTGTACGGATGCGCGATCGAGGGCAGCGTTGGGGCCGGCAGCGCGCTCCAGCCGTCGTCGTCGTCTTTTTTATTGGCGCCGGCCTTGTTCTTCTTGAGCGTGCCGCCTTCGACGGTGACGAAGCTCGGGCAGAAGCCCTTGGCGCACGAATAATCCTTGTTGCAGGACGACTGGTCGATGCTGCGCTTGCGGCCGAACTCCGTTTCCTTGGGCAGGATCGAGACGCAGTTCGACTGCACGCCGCAGTCGCCGCAGCCTTCGCACACGGCGTCGTTGATCACCATGCGCTTCGCCACGTCGGGGAACTCTCCCTTTTTCCGGCGCCGGCGCTTCTCGGCAGCGCAGGTCTGGTCGTAGATCAGCACCGTCACGCCGGGCAGTTCACGCAGTTCGCGCTGGACGTCGTCCATGTGCTTGCGCTCGTGGAGCGTGACCAGCGCGGGCAGGGCGGAGCGGTCCGCGTAGCGCGACAGATCCTCGGTGACCAGGGCGATGCGCTTCACGCCTTCGGCCGCCATCTGCTGTGCGATCAGCGGCACCGAGGTGACGCCGTCGACCGGCTGGCCGCCGGTCATCGCCACCGCGTCGTTGTACAGGATTTTATAAGTGATGTTGACCCTGGCGGCGATGGCCGCGCGGATCGCCAGGTAGCCGGAGTGGAAATAGGTGCCGTCGCCCAGGTTCTGGAACACGTGCGGCACTTTCGAGAAGGCGGATTGACCGATCCAGGGCGTGCCTTCGCCGCCCATGTGGGTGGTCAGCTTGTTCATCTCCGGGTAGATCGAGGTCGCCATCACGTGGCAGCCGATGCCGGCCAGCGCGAACGAACCGTCCGGTACCTTGGTCGAAGTGTTGTGCGGGCAGCCGGAGCAATAGAAGGCCGGGCGGAACGGCGTGCTCACGGCTTTCATCAGGACCGCGTCCTTGGCTTCCAAAAAGGCCAGTCTCGCCTTGATCAGGTCACGGGTGCGCTCGTCCAGGTCGAGGCGCGCGATGCGCCCGGCGATCACGCGCGCCACCTGTGCGACCGAAAAATCGGCCTTCGGCGGCAGCAGCCATTCGCCGCGCGGCGACACCCATTCGCCCTTGTCGTCGAACTTGCCGACGATGTGCGGGCGCACGTCGTCGCGCCAGTTATACAGCTGCTCCTTGAGCTGGTATTCGACCACCTGGCGCTTTTCCTCGACCACCAGGATCTCTTCCAGGCCCTGGGCGAATTCGCGCACGCCTTCCGGTTCCAGCGGCCAGATCATCGCGACCTTGAACAGGCGCAGGCCGACCCGGGCCGCCATTGCTTCGTCGATGCCGAGCTCCTCCAGCGCTTCCAGCACGTCGACGTAGGATTTGCCGGAGGCGATGATGCCGAGCTTCGCATCCGGACTGTCGATGGTGGTGCGGTTCAGTTTATTCTCGCGCGCATACGCCAGGGCCGCATAGATCTTGTAGTCCTGCATCAGCGCTTCCTGGTTGCGCGCCTGCGCCCCCAGCGGCACCGACGACAGGCGCGTGTTCAGGCCGCCTTCCGGAATCGCGAAATCCTGCGGCAATCTGACCTCCACCCGGAACGGATCGGCATCGACCGAGGCGCTCGACTCCACCGTGTCGGCCAGCGCCTTGAAGGCCACGGCGCAGCCGGAAAAGCGCGACATCGCCCAGCCGTGCACACCCAGGTCCAGGTATTCCTGGACGTTGGACGGGTACAGCACCGGGATCATGCAGGCGGCGAAGATGTGGTCGGACTGGTGCGGCAGGGTCGACGAGTAGGCGCCGTGGTCGTCGCCGGCCACCAGCAGCACGCCGCCGTGCTTGCTGGTGCCGGCGTGGTTCATGTGCTTGAAAACGTCGCCGCAGCGGTCCACGCCGGGCCCTTTCGCGTACCACATGGCGAACACGCCGTCGTGCTTCGCCGGCCCGATCAGGTCGACGGTCTGGGTGCCCCAGACGGCGGTCGCGGCCAGGTCTTCGTTCACGCCCGGCACGAACCGGATGCTTTGGGCTTCCAGGTGGCCCTTGGCCTTCCACAGGTTCTCGTCCAGGCCGCCCAGCGGCGAACCGCGGTAGCCGGACACGAAGCCGGCGGTGTCCAGGCCGGCGGCTTGGTCGCGCAGTTTCTGGATCATCGGCAGGCGCACCAGCGCCTGGATCCCGGACAGGAAGATCTTGCCGCTGGTGGCGGTGTACTTGTCGTCGAGGCTGACGTCTTTGAGTTCGACGGGAACGCGGGTGGCAATGGCGGGAAGGGGCACGGCAGGCGCGGGCGCGCCTGGGCCGAGGACGGTGTCGGGCATGGTGTCTCCAATGGTGTGGTGAGCCAGCCCGCCGCCGCATCGCGCCGGGTAGGTGCTTGCGGGGCGGGCCGTCATCCGCTTGTTGCGGCTTTTACCGGAGTGTAGACACTGCCTGACGGATACGGAAATACCGTTTGAGGATGGGGCCATAAGAAAAAATGATGGCCCCATCCTCCTTACTGCAGCCGCTTCCTGCGGCGCGCCTCTTCGAAGCGCGCCACCGTCGTGGCCTCGGCGCGCTGGCCGAAGGCGTAGTTGGTTTCGAGCCAGATGGCGTTGATGATGGCGACCGTGATGGCGAAGCCCAGGCCGAGGATCCATGAGAAGTACCACATGATGTCTTTTCCTTGATGGGTAGGCGCTTGGCAGGCGCTCAGTAGGCCGTATGCTGGTTGTCCTGGATATGCTGGTGCGTGACCTTGCCGCGCATGACGCGGTAGACCCAGCCGGTGTACAGGCTGACGATCGGCAGCATCACGATCACGACCCAGAACATGACGGACAGGGTGCGGTGGCTGGACACGGCGTCCCAGGCGGTGAGGCTGTGGGCGGGCTGCAGCGAGGACGGCATCACGAACGGGAACATGGCCGCGCCGGCGGTCAGCACCACGCCGGTCACCGCCAGGCCGCTGGACAGGAAGGCCGGCAGCGAACGGCGCGCGGCGCTGAACAGGCAGGCCAGGGCCGCGCCAAGCAGGCCCATCGACGGCAGGATCCACAGCAGCGGCCAGCGTCCGAAGTTGTCCAGCCAGGCGCCGGCGGCGCGGGTCACGCTCTTGGCCGCCGGCAGGAACACGCTGTTCGCGTCCGGCATCGCGGCAATCCGATAACCCTCGATGCCGGTGGCGATCCACAGTCCGCCGGCGGCGAACAGCACGATGGTCAGCACTGCCGCGCCCATTGCCATGACGCGTGCCCGTTCGGCCACGGCGCCTTCGGTCTTCTGCTGCAGCCAGGTGGCGCCGTGCAGCGCGAGCATGCTCAGCGACAGCACGCCGCACAGCAGGCCGAAGGGATTCAATAGATCAAAGAACGTGCCGCTGTATTCCAGGCGCAGCATGTCGTCGTAGCGGAAGGGCACGCCCTGCAGCAGGTTGCCGAAGGCGACGCCGAAGATGATCGGTGGAATAAAACCGCCGGCGAACAGGCACCAGTCCCAGGTGCTGCGCCAGCGCGGGTCCTGCAGCTTGTTGCGGTAGTCGAAGCCGACCGGCCGGAAGAACAGCGCGAACAGGCACAGCAGCAAGGCCACGTAGAAGCCGGAAAACGCGGCCGCGTACACCAGCGGCCAGGCGGCGAACAGGGCGCCGCCGGCGGTGATCAGCCAGGTCTGGTTGCCTTCCCAGGTGGCGCCGATCGAATTGATGACGATGCGGCGTTCGGTATCGGTGCGGCCGACGAAGGGCAGGGCGATGCCGACGCCGAAGTCGAAGCCGTCGGTCAGCGCGAAGCCGAGCAGCAGCACGCCGACGAAGGCCCACCAGATCAGTTTATAGGTTTCGTAATCGAACAGCATGATGGTTCCTTTGCGTGTTTATGCGGCAGCAGTCTGGTCGTCGGCCAGGTGCCCGGGCTGGTCGGCGCCGGCTTCCCCGTGATAGCGGCCGGTATGCAGGCTGGCCGGGCCGAGCCTGGCGTACTTGATCATCAGGCCCATCTCGACCACCAGCAGCAGCGTATAAAAGCCGAGGAAGCCGAACAGCGAGAACCACAGGCTGCCGGGCGTCAGGCTGGACGCCGACAGGTGGGTCGGCAGCACGCCGGCGATGGTCCATGGCTGGCGGCCATATTCGGCCACGATCCAGCCCAGTTCCGCGGCGACCCAGGGCAGCGGGATCGAGATCACGCACAATTTGAGCAGCCAGCGCTGCGGCGCCAGGTTGCGGCGCACCATGAACCACACCGAGGCACTGAAGATGAACAGGAACAGGAAGCCGAGGAAGACCATGCCGCGGAACGACCAGAACAGCGGTGCGACTTTCGGGATGGTGTCCGCCGCGGCCTGCCTGATCTGCGCCTCGGTGGCGTCGACCACGTTCGGCGTGTATTTTTTCAGCAGCAGGCCGTAGCCCAAATCTTTCTTGACCGCGTCGAAGGCGGCCTTCGCTTGCGGCGACTTGTCGCCGCCCTTCAGGCGCAGCAGGGCCGCATAGGCCGTCATGCCGGTACGGATGCGCGCTTCGTTTTCGAGGCGCAACTCCTTCAGGCCGGTCACTTGACCGTCGGTGGAGCGGGTGGCGATCAGGCCCAGCACCCAGGGCAGCTCGACGGCGTAGTCGGTGGTCTGCGTGGCATCGTTCGGGAAGCCGAACAAGGTGAGACCGGCCGGCGCCGGCCGGGTTTCCCAGGCCGCTTCGATGGCGGCCAGTTTGACCTTGTTCACTTCGCCGGCGGTGTAGCCGGATTCGTCGCCCAGCACGATCACCGACAGGGTCGAGGCCAGGCCGAACGCGGCGGCGATGGCGAACGAGCGCAGCGCGAACTGCACGTCGCGCGCTTTCAACAGATACAGCGACGAGATGCCGAGCACGAACATCGACGCGGTGACGTAGCCGGCCGCCGCGGTGTGCACGAACTTGACCTGCGCGACCGGGTTGAAGATCACCTCGGCAATCGAGACCAGCTCCATGCGCATGGTGTCGAAGTTGAATTCGGCGCCGACCGGGTGGTTCATCCAGCCGTTGGCGATCAGGATCCACAGCGCCGACAGGCTGGAGCCGAGCGCCACGAAAAAGGTCACCATCAGGTGCTTGCGCTTGGACAGCCGGTTCCAGCCGAGGAAGAACAGGCCGACCATGGTCGACTCCAGGAAGAAGGCCATCAAGCCTTCGATCGCCAGCGGGGCACCGAAGATGTCGCCCACGTAGTGCGAGTAATAAGCCCAGTTGGTGCCGAACTGGAATTCCATCGTGATGCCGGTGGTGACGCCCATCGCGAAGTTAATGCCGAACAGCTTGCCCCAGAACTGGGTCATGTCCTTGTACACCTGGCGCCCGGTCATGACATAGACCGACTCCATGATGAACAGGATCCAGGCCAGGCCCAGGGTGAGGGGAACGAACAGGAAGTGATACAGCGCGGTGGCTGCGAACTGTAGCCGCGAGAGGGCTACGACATCGTCGAGCGGAGGCATGGTGGACCTGCTTATTTATTGACGTTATTGGAAGGGGAATCATGTGCGTCCGGGGCGGCGAACAGGTGGCTTTCCACCTGGCCGGCCGGCAGCAGCATGTGCTTGGTCTGCGGATGCGAGAAACAGGCGTACCAGAGGCCGTACAGCGCGAGACACTTGACGGCGATGGTCACGGCCAGCGTCCAGGCCAGCCGATACGGACGCGGCTGGACGGAGGTGTGATTGGAAAGGATGTGCATGGTGAGCGCCTTCAAAATGCTCCAACAGCAGATTTGAGCAAGCGCAAACTACGGGTAGCTGAATCTGGTAACGGAGCGATGACGCGAGGTTAATTTTCCCTGGCGGAAAAATCTTTGATGCACATCAAAAAGCCGCAAGCGGGCCTTGCGGTGAGCGAGGCGCTACAGGGGGCGGGCGCCGATCCAGGCGCCGCTGCCGCACAGATCGTGTGCGACCTGGCCCACCAGGCGGCCGACCGCGGCGGCGGCATTCGTCAGGGGAATGTTGCGCGAGGCGCACAGCGCCACGGTACGCGTGATCGCCGGGTCGTGGATCGGCAGCGCGCGCATGGCGCCGCGTTCGATCTCGGCCAGCACCGGCGCCACCGGCAGGATGGTCGCCCCCATCCCGGCCAGGATCGCCGATTTCAGAATCGCGATCGAGTTGATCTCGATGACGTCGCGCGCATGCAGGCCGGCGGCGCGCGCAATGCTTTCGATGCGCGGGCGCACTCCGTGCTGCAGGCCGGGCAGGATCAGGGTGGTGCCGAGCGCGTCGCGCAGGGTGACGCTGTCGCGCCCGGCGGCCAGCGGCGCGTCGGCGGCGCAGATGTAGCGCAGTTCCTCCTCGACCAGCGGGGTGGTGGCGAAGCCGCCCAGTTGACCGTCGTCGAGCAGCACGGCCAGGTTGACGCGGCCGGCGCGCAATTGCTCGGCCAGGTTGCCGGTCAGTTCCTCGGTCAATTGCAGCGTGATTTCCGGATAACGCAGCCGGATCGCGCTCAGGAGCGGCAGGGCCAGCGCGCCCGAGATGCTGTGCGGTAGCCCGAGCGTGACGCTGCCCGAAGGCCGCTCGGCCGACTGCACGACCGCCGCCTGGGCGTCCGCGACCTGTTTCAGGATGGCCAGTGCGTGCTCGTAGAACACCTTGCCGGCATCGGTGCTGAGCACGCCCTGGGCGGTGCGGTGCAGCAGCTGCACGCCCAGCTCGTCTTCCAGCTGACGCAGCTGCTGGGTCAGCGCCGGCTGCGCCACGTGCAGTACCAGCGCCGCGCGCGACAGCGAGCCGTGGTCGGCGATGGCAACGAAATAGCGTAGCTGGCGAAGTTCCATAATGCAATCGATGTATCTATGAGGATACAAAATGCATACATTGTTTATGTATGGCAACTTAAATCGCCGACAGTTGCTATACTGGTAGCGCCCGAAAACGCGGCGAGATTAACATATCTGCGAACCTCTCTCCGGTTTCTCCATGCTGAAGAAAATTGAGTCCTCGCGGCTGCGCGTGGGGATGTTCATCCATGCGCTCGACTGCGGCTGGATGGCGCATCCCTTCCTGCGCAATCGCTTTCTGATTACGCACGACGACGAGATCCGCAAGATCGTCGTGGCGGGCATCCACGGCGTGACCGTCGATTGTGCCCAGGGCCTGGACCCGGACGACGCGCCGACCGCCGACGAGGCCGACGCCGCGCTCGACGCCGAGATCACGGCCATCGCCGCGCGTCCCGTGACGCCGCTGCGCAGCACGCTGGCCGAGGAACTCGACCGCGCGGCGGCGATCCGGCGCCAGGCCGCCGGCCTGGTGAAAACCGTGATGCAGGATGCGCGCCTGGGCCGGGTGGTCGAGCTGGACCAGGTGTCGCCGGTGGTCGAGAGCATCACCGGCTCGATCCTGCGCAATGCCAGCGCCTTGCTGGGCCTGTCCTTCATCAAGAACAAGGACGACTACACCTTTTTGCATTCGGTCAGCGTGTGCACCTTGCTGGTGGCATTCTGCCGCTCGCGCAAGATGGACGCCGAGACCATCTACCAGGCCGGCATCGGCGGTCTGCTGCACGACACCGGCAAGGCCCTGATCCCGGATGCCATCCTGAACAAGCCGGGCCGCCTGACCGAGGACGAGTTCGTGATCGTGCGCCGCCATCCGCGGGACGGGTACGACATCCTGGCGCGCACCCCGGGCATCGGCCCGGTCCCGCTCGACATCACGCTGCACCACCATGAGCGCCTCGACGGCAGCGGCTATCCGGACCGCCAGAGCGGCGCCCAGATCAGCGAACTGGCGCAGATGGCGGCGCTGGTCGACGTCTACGACGCCATCACCGCCGACCGCTGCTACCACAAGGGCATGCCGGCGGCCGAGGCGTTGCGCAAGATGTACGAATGGAGCAAGTACCAGTTCAATCCGGCGCTGACCCAGGAATTCATGCGCTGCGTCGGCATCTACCCGGTCGGCACGCTGGTGCTGCTGGAATCGGGACGCCTGGGCGTGGTGGTCGAGCCGCACGAAACCAGCCTGCTCACGCCCAAGGTCAACGTGTTCTACAGCACCCGCAGCCAGGCCTACATCAAGCCGGAAACGGTCGACCTGGCGCGCGGGCTCGGCTTTGGCGGCGCCGACCGCATCGTGCGCCACGAGTCGCCCGAGAAGTGGCAGGTGGATCCGCAGCGTTTCATGGCGCTGGCCTAGCCGGCGCCGCCTGGCCGGGTCAGAAGAATTCGGCGGTATCGTTTGAGGCCACCGCCTGCACCATGCCGTGCGAGACCAGGTCGTCGTAGTGGCAGGCGCGGTTGCGGCCGCTGCTCTTGGCGTGGTACAGGGCCTGGTCGGCGTGGCCCAGGCTGACCACCGGCGCGTCGTAGGCGCCGATGCCGACGAAACCGACGCTGACCGTCACTTGCCCCACTTGCGGGAACGCGTGGCCGGCCACGTTGGCGCGGAAGCGCTCGATGATCTTCCAGGCATTGTCCAATGTGGTCGAGCGCAGCAGCACCACGAATTCCTCGCCGCCGAAGCGGAATACCCGGTCCTGCGCGCGGAACGAGGATTGCAGCAGGTTGGCGATCAGGATCAGCACCTCGTCGCCGTACAGGTGGCCGAACTTGTCGTTGACGGCCTTGAAATGGTCGACGTCGACCACCGCCAGCCACTGCTTTTCGGCGCCATTCTGGCGGCGCCGTTCCGGCACGCCGGGCAGGAGCCGGTCCTGCGCCTGCTCCTGTTCCTGGGCACCCTGCAGCATGCGTGCCAGCTGGTCGTCGAAGGTCTTGCGGTTCAGTAGCCCGGTCAGCGAGTCGCGCTCGCTGTAGTCGAGCAGGTTCTGGAAGTTGCGGTACACGCCGACGATACCGCCGACCATGTGGATGGCCTCGTTCGAGAACGGCTTGTCGTCGCGGATCTCGAGGCAGGTGCTGGCCTTGTCGCCGAACCAGATCGGCAGCCACAGCGTACGCATGCCATCGGCGCCGAGCGCCTGGGCGCTGGGCCGGCGCTCGGCCAGGCACGCGTCCAATTCGGGATAAGCCGCCAGCGCTTCGTCCGGCGCGGCGTCGTGCATGTCTTCGAGACGGGCGACGACGCCCCGGTGGATCGACGCGCGCGCACGCAGGACCTGCCGTCCGGACACGGTGGCAATGCTCAGGATGCGGGTATGGGAGGCACCGGCCAGTTCCTGCACCGCCGAAATCACCGAGATGTCGAGCATCGCGTGATCGCGGTGGCCGGTCATGTCCACCATGTGTTTCAGAAGCGAGTCCATTTCGTTCTCAGCAATGTAATCCGGGCGCTGGCGGACGAACGGCGCTACTGTCGGGTGCGCACGCCATTGGGAATTTCACTAGGGCAAGAGGGGCAGGATAGCTGTTTTTGGCATTAATTTCAATTATGCAAATAAGATTTTCCTGGGGTGTTTGATTTTTACAAAATGCAAGTGCTGGAGCCTGTAGCGCTCACGATAAAGAAATTCCTACAAAGAAGAAAAATCTCTTACAGAAAAGTTGTTCGCAATCAACTTGCCATGCGGCATCATCTTTTAAAGTGAACTCACTGACACGGAACGCGAAGCAGCCAGTCGCAGGAAGCGCAGTCTTCGTAGTCAGCGCTCTCCGGTCAGTGTTTCATTAACCTACCATATGGGAGTACCTTATGAGCAACTTCATGTCTGCAGTCAAAACCTTCGTTGCTGACGAAAACGGCGTGACCGCGATCGAGTATGGCCTGATCGCTGCCCTGATCGGCGTCGTCGTGGCCGGTGGTGCCCGAGTGCTTGGCGGTGACATTGTGAAGCTGTTCCAAGACATTGGCACGCAACTGACGACCAAGTGATCTTGCTGGCCCTCCAGGCTTCGGCCTGGAGGGTTTTTTTATTCTGGAGAACGCCATGCCAATCGCACAGTACCTCGACATGGTCTTGTTTCTGCTGGTGAGCATTGCCGCCGTCAACGACCTGTCGACGCGCCGCATTCCGAATCGTTTGCTGTTGGCCGGGCTGGCTTGCGCCCTCGGCCTGCACCTGATGTCCGCCGACCCCGGTGCATCCGTACTGACCGCGCTCGGCGGCATGGCGGTGGGGCTGGCGGTGTTCCTGCCGTTTTACCTGGTCCGCGGCATGGCTGCCGGCGACGTCAAGATGATGGCCGTGGTGGGCGCATTCGCGGGTCCGGCCGAAGCGATCGAGATCGCCGTGCTGAGCTGGTGCGCCGGTGGCGTGATGGCCTTGCTGTTGATCGTACTGCGCGGGCACATGCGCCCGGTGCTCGGCAACCTCGGGCGCATGCTGCGTGCGGCGATGATGCCGGGGGTGGCCATCGCCGCGCCGGCGCAACAGACGAGTGTCGGCTCGATGCCTTATGGACTGGCGATCGCGGTCGGCACGATCACGGTCCTGCTCGGCCATTACGGTTGAGCTCGTCTTTGGCGAAGCGCAAGAGGAGACAGGAAGGCGCTCGCTAGAATCAATCCGACCTCTTTCGGAAAACATGAAGGTTTCTAGGGGATTCCGATGTTTGAAACGCTATCGACAGGCAGCACCGCGACGGCTTCGCGCGCGATCCAGGGCAGTGCCTCGGATGCGTCGGACATCGCGTCGATCCTGCCGCGCCAGGCCAAGACGGTGCGCGACACCGGGCTCGAGCCGCGCTTCGTCTCCGACCTGGTGCTGAAGGCGATCCAGGCCAGCGGCAAGGCGCCGCTGCCGCTGCTGGCCGGCAAGCTGCGTCTCTCGATCAGCGTGCTGCGCGAAGTCCTCAATCCATTGATCGCCGAGCAGCAGGTCGACGTGGCCTGGTGCGGCGAATCCGATATCGACATGCAGTACCAGTTGACCCCGATCGGCCAGCGCGCCGTGGCCGATGCCCAGGCGCGCTGCCGCTACCTGGGGCCGGCGCCGGTGACCCTGGCGTCGTACCGCGCGATGGTCGAGCGCCAGGCGCTGCGCCACGCGGACGCCGAGCGCGTCAGCCCGGCCCAACTCGCGGCCGCGCTCGGCGAGGATGCCCTGGCGCCAGGCGCGCGCGACGTGTTGGGCGCCGCGCTGTACGCGCGCCGCTCGCTGTTGTTGCATGGCCCTTCCGGCAGCGGCAAGACCCAGCTGGCACGCCGCCTCGGGCGCCTGCTGCCGGGGCCGATTGCCGTTCCCTATGCGCTGATGCTCGGGCGCCAGGTGGTGCGCCTGTTCGATCCGGCGCTGCATGCCGCGCCGCCGCCGGCGCGCGCGGGTACCCAGGAAGACCGCCGCAGCTGCGATGCGCGCTGGGTGGTGTCGCAGCGGCCGCTGGTCCATGTCGGCGCCGAACTCGGCCGCGACATGCTCGAGCTGCGCTACGACGCCGAGGAAGGCTTGTATCACGCGCCGCCGCACCTGCAGGCCAACAACGGCATGCTGGTGATCGACGACGTCGGTCGCCAGCGCATGCCGGCGGCCGAATTGCTCAACCGCTTCATCGGCCCGCTCGACGCCGGTACCGACCAGCTGGCGCTGCAGGGCGGCCAGACCGAGACGGTGCCGTTCGACGCCGCCGTGGTGTTCGCGACCAACCTGAATCCGGCGCTGGTGTTCGACGATGCCGCATTGCGCCGCATCGGCTACAAGGCCGGCATCGGGGCCTGGTCGCCGAACGCCTATCGCACCCTGCTGCGGCGCCAATGCCGGCTGCGCCGCATCGACTACGACGACGGCGCGGCCGACCACCTGGTCGAGCGCCTGCATCCGCAGTCCGGGCGCGCGCTGCTGGCCTGCTACCCGGGCGAGCTGCTCGACCGGATCGCCGACTTCGCCGGCTTCGCGGGCAGCGAGCCGCGCATGACGGTGGCGACGGTCGAGCAGGCCTGGCGCAGCATGTTCATTGCCGATGACGTGGAGGCCTGAATGAAAAACAAGCGTGCTCTTATCCTGATGGCGGTGGCCATCCTGTTCGGCCTGGCCGCGGTGGTGTTCGCCTCGCGCTGGCTGTTGACCCAGCCGGGCGGTGCCAATGGCCGCATCCTCGTGGCCGCGGCCGACATCAGCCTCGGCCAGCGCCTGGCGCCCGAGATGTTCAAGCTGACCGAGTGGCCGTCCGGCAGCCTGCCGAAAGGCGCATTCACCGATCCGCAGCAGCTCAACGGCCGCGTCCTCAAGAGCAACCTGGTGATGGGCGAACCGGTCATCGAAGCCAAGCTGGCCCCGGCCGGCACCCTGGGCGGCCTGTCGGCCCTGATCACCGAAGGCAAGCGCGCGATCACGGTGCGCGTCAACGATGTGATCGGGGTGGCCGGGTTTGCGCTGCCGGGCAACTATGTCGACATCATCGTCAGCACCCAGAAGGACGCGGCGCCGGGCTTCGAGGCGCGCGAGCAGAGCATCTCGAAGATCGTGCTCGAACGGATCCTGGTGCTGGCGGTCGCGCAGGAAGTCAGCCGCGACGAGACCAAGCCGAAGGTGGTCAATGCGGTCACGCTCGAAGTCACGCCGGAACAGGCGGAAAAGCTCGACCTGGCGCGCAGCGTCGGCACGCTGTCGCTGGCCCTGCGCAACCAGGTCGACCCGCAGTCGGCCCTGACCGAGGGCGCCACCAAGCTGACGCTGCTGCCGCACAGCACGCCGCCGGTGCCGCCGAAGCCGGCACCGAAGCCTGCGCCGAAGCCGGCCGTGGCACCGCGCCCAATGGTGGTCAAGGCGGCGGCACCGGTGCGGCGCGACTGCGTCAGCGTATTGAATGGTCTGCGCATGACGCAGGAATGCTTCTGAATCTATCCCGGGGTGAGGCCATGAACGCAAGCCTGATGCATACACCGATGTTCCGCTACCTGGCCGCCGTCGGCCTGGCGCTGGCGGCGGCCGGATCCGCCAATGTCGTCCATGCCGCCGCCAAGGCCAAGGCACAGAATGCGGACAACACCGCCCAGGCGGCGCCGGCACGGACCGAGATCGGTCCGAGCTGCCAGGGCGCCGCCGCCAGGCCGGCCCAGCTGGCCCTGCAGGTCGGCAAGTCGAGCCTGATGCGCCTGCCCGAGGCGGTCCAGCACCGCAGCGTCGGCAACCCGGCCGTGGTGCAGGCGCTGCTGGTGGCGCCGGACACGCTGTATATCGCCGGTGTCGACGTCGGCACGACCAACATGATCGTCCAGGGCCGCAGTGGCGTGTGCAGCATGCTCGACATCACGGTCGCGATCGACCCGGCGCCGCTGCAGGCGACGCTGGCGGCGGTCATGCCCGAGGAACGCGACATCAAGGTCCTGGCGGCGGCCGACACCCTGGTCCTGAGCGGCACCGTGAGCGACGCCGCCGCCGCCACGCGCGCGGTGGACCTGGCGAACGCCTACGTGCGCCGGCCCTTGCGCGCGCTCGCGGTGCCCAAGCCCGACAAGGAAGAAACCGAGTCCAAGGATGGCGGCGGTGGTGCCGCCTCGGCGGCAGCCGGCACCCGCATCGTCAACCTGCTCAGCGTGAGCGCCCCGCAGCAGGTCCAGCTCGAGGTCAAGATCGCCGAAGTGTCGAAGACCCTGCTCGAACGGCTGGAGGGCGGCGCCGTCTGGAACTTCGGCTCCGGCAGCTGGGCCGCGACGCTGGCGTCGAACTTCATCACCGGCAAGGCCAACGCTTCGCTCGGGGCAGTCAAGGTCAACACCAACAGCAGTGGGTCGGCCACGGCCTCGGCCGAACGTCAGGACGGGCTGGTGCGCATCCTGGCCGAACCGAACGTGATGGCGATCAGCGGCCAGGAAGGCACGTTCCTCGCGGGCGGCAAATTCTACATACCGGTGGCCCAGGAAAACAACCGCGTCACGCTGGCGGAAAAGGAGTTCGGGGTCGGCCTGCGCTTCACGCCGACCGTGCTGTCCGGCGGCCGCATCAACCTGCGCGTCGCGCCCGAGGTGTCGGAACTGTCGCGCGACGGCATCGGTATCTCGGTCAACGGTTTCAATGGCGTGGCGGTGCTGCCGGTCGTGACCACGCGCCGCGCCAGCACTACCGTCCAGCTGTACGATGGCCAGAGCTTCGCGATCGGCGGCCTGATCAAGAATAACCTGGTGTCCAACCTGAAGGGCTTGCCGGTGCTCGGCGAATTGCCGGTCCTGGGCGCGCTGTTCCGCAGCACCGATTACCAGCAGGACCGCACCGAACTGGTGTTCGTGATCACCGCCCGCCTGGTCAAGCCGCTGCCGGGGCCGGGCTATGAACTGCCAACCGACAAGGTCGGGGTGCCGTCACGCGCCGCGCTCCTGCTCGGCGGACAACTGGATGGCCCCGCGCCCAAGACCACCACCGCCGCCCAGTCGGCACCGGCGCTGGTGCCGCCCGCGTCGCACAGCAGCGGCGGCTTTGAACTGAAATAGGAGGCGAGCATGACCATCCGACGCAATCTGCCGGTACTGCCGGCGTTGATGACGCTACTGTTGGGCGTGGCGTTGCAGGGGTGCAGTTCGACCCCGCGCTTCAACGAGCACTTCGGCGCCGCCGTGCGCACCAATCTTTCTGCCCAGGTCATCAACCCGGCGGCTGCGGCGAATGCCAATCCCGCCTTCGGCGTGGACGGCGCTGCCGCCCGCGCCGCCCAGGAGCGTTACCAGCGTTCATTCAAGGAAAACGACACCAGCGCCGACCGGTCGCTGGTCAACGCGAGCGGCAACAAATGAGGCAGCGCGCGCCGCGTCCGTCCGAGCACGCCGTATCACCCGCAACCAGCATCGACTCGATCGAATGCCGCTCCGAGGAACCCGATGAAAGCCCTCTTGATCAGCCGCGACACCCAGCTTTGCGCGGAGATCGCCTCGCAAGGCGCGGCACGCGTGCCGCCATTGAATGTCGCCGCCAGCCGCGCCAGCCTGCGTGAGGCGCTCGACCAGCCGCTGGCCGATGCTCCGGCGCTGGTCATCGTCGACATCGGCGATGCCGACGCCACCGACGGCGACCTGCTGGAACGCTTGACCCGCCATTACGCGGCGGCGCACTTCATGCTGCTCACCGATAACCACCACCCGGAGATCCTGATCCGTGCCATGCGCGCGGGGGTGCGCGAAGTGCTGCAGCTGCCGCTGGTGCATCACGCCTTACACGAAGCGATCGACCGCATCGCCACCAGCGCCGGCGTGGCGTCCGTCCATGATGGCAAGGTGCTGGCCTTCATCGCCTGCAAGGGCGGCAGCGGTGCGACCTTCATCTCGACCAACTTCGGCTATGCGCTGGCGACCCTGGCCGACAAGAAGGTACTCCTGCTCGACCTGCACCGCCAGTTCGGCGATGCTACGTTGTATGTGTCGGACCAGAAACCGGGCATGACGCTGTCCGATGTCTGCCAGCAGATCGCGCGCATCGATGGACCTTTCCTGGAATCCTGCCTGGTGCACGTGGCGCCCGGCTTCGGCGTGCTGGCCGCGGCCGATGAGCCCGGCCAGACGACGGAAGCCAAGCCCGAGCACATCGACACCATCCTGCGCGTGGCGCGCCAGCACTACGACTACATCCTGCTCGACGTCGGACGCCAGATCGACGCGGTATCGCTGCGTGCACTCGACGGCACCGATGCGATCTACCCGGTGCTGCAGCTGGCGCTGCCCGACATCCGCGACGCGCGCCGCCTGCTGGATATCTTCCGCTCGCTCGGCTACCTCACCGACCAGATCCGCCTGATCGTCAACCGCTACGAGAAGGGCGGCAAGCTGCGCCTGCAGGACCTGCACGCGGCGCTCGGGGCCGAGGTGCTGCACACGATTCCCAACGATTACGTCGCCGTCACCGATTCGGTCAACCAGGGTATTCCGGTACTGCAGCTGGCACGCGGCAGCGCCGCCGCACGCAGCCTGGCCGACCTGGTCGAGATCGTGACCGCGCGCCGCGTCGTCGAAGCCAAGGGCGGGCTGTTCGACCGCCTGTTCGGCCGCGGCGAAGGCGATTATTAACTATCCAAGGAGCTGCTCATGTCCCTGCGCGAACGCTTGTCCGGAGCGGACGAGGAACGCCAATATCAAACCATGCCCGCGGTGGCGCAGCAGGCCTACCAGGAGCTGAAGAAGACGATGCACCAGATGATCCTCGACCGGATCGACCTGGAGCGTCTCAAGCGCCTGACCTCCGAACAGTTCAAGCACGAGCTGGCGCTGCTGGTGCAGCGCATCGTCGAGGAAGAGCGCATCGTGCTGAACCAGCAGGAGCGCCACAACCTGGTGCTCGATATCCAGCACGAGATGCTGGGCTTTGGCCCGCTCGAACCGCTGCTGAACGACCCGACCGTGTCCGACATCCTGGTCAACACCCACAACAAGGTGTACGTGGAACGGCGCGGCCGCCTCGAACTCACCGAGATCGTCTTCCACGACAATGCCCACCTGATGAAAATCATCGAGAAGATCGTCTCGCGCGTGGGCCGCCGCGTCGACGAGTCGAGCCCGATGGTCGACGCGCGCCTGCCGGACGGCTCGCGCGTCAACGCGATCATTCCGCCGCTGGCGGTCGACGGGCCGCTGGTCTCGATCCGCCGCTTTGGCGCGGCGCCGCTCACGGTGCAGAACCTGCTCGACTACAAGAGCATCACGCCGCCGATGATCAAGGTGATGCAAAGCCTCGGCCTGGCCAAGATCAACATCCTGATTTCGGGGGGCACCGGCAGCGGCAAGACCACGCTGCTGAACCTGATCTCCGGCTTCATTCCCGCCAACGAGCGCATCGTGACGATCGAGGACGCGGCCGAGCTGCAGCTGCGCCAGCCGCACGTGGTGCGCCTGGAAACGCGCCCGCCCAACATCGAGGGCAAGGGCGAAGTGACGCAGCGTGCGCTGGTACGCAACTCGCTGCGCATGCGCCCCGACCGCATCATCCTGGGCGAGGTGCGCGGACCGGAAGCGCTCGACATGCTGCAGGCGATGAACACCGGCCACGAAGGCTCGCTGGCGACGATCCACGCGAATACCGCGCGCGATGCGCTGGCGCGCCTGGAAAACATGGTCGGCATGGCCGGCGTGAGCCTGACGCCGCGTGCGATCCGCCAGCAGATCTGCTCGGCCATCACCGTGATCCTGCAGGCCACGCGCCTGACCGACGGCACGCGCAAGGTGGTCAGCATGCAGGAAATCACCGGCATGGAGGGCGACGTCATCTCGATGCAGGAAATCTTCCGATTCGAGCAGACCGGGGTCGACGCCGACGGCAAGGTGCAGGGCCATTTCTGTGCCACGGGCGTGCGGCCGCGCTTCGCCGAACGCCTCCGGATGTTCGGCGCGCCGGTGCCGGAAGATACCTTCGACCCGGACCGCATCTTCACCTAGCCCGCACTTTGCTACCTTGCCGCGGAGTCTCGCATGGACATCCTGTTTTATGGTTTCGTGGTCTTCCTGTTCGCTGCCGTCATCCTCGGCATCGAAGGCGTGTACCTGTGGTGGATAGGCACCCACGGCGCGGCCGCCCAGCGCGTGGCGCGCCGTCTGCAGCTGATGTCGGGCACCCCGGGCCGCAGCGGCGAACGCATCTCGATCCTGAAGCAGCGCCGCTATGCCAGCCACAAGCTGGCCGACCGCCTGCTGCACCGGATCGCGCTGGCGCACCGCATCGACCGCTTGCTGATACAGTCCGGCATGAAATGGTCGGTCCAGCAGTTCCTCCTGTGGTCGGGCGCGGCGCTGCTGGCCGGCGTGTTCCTGGTGTCGCAATGGCCGCTGCCGCTGCCGCTTCGCGTCGGCCTGGCGCTGCTGTTCTCCATCATCCCCACACTGCTGCTGCGGCGGGCGCGCAAGCGGCGCCTGGCGCGCATCGAAGAGCAGTTGCCGGAAGCCGCCGATTTCATCGCGCGCGCGCTGCGCGCCGGCCACTCCTTTACCAACGTCCTGCAAATCGTCGGCAACGAATTGCCGGAGCCGCTCAGCGCCGATTTCCGCATCGCACGCGAGGAAATCAACTATGGCGTGCCGATGAGCGAAGCGCTGCACAACATGGCGGCGCGCATCCCGCTGACCGACTTGCGCTACCTGATCATCGCCGTGCTGATCCAGCGCGAGACCGGCGGCAACCTGGCCGAGATCCTCACCAGCATCAGCCATATCATCCGCGAGCGCCTGAAGCTGGTGGCCAAGGTGCGTGTGCTGTCGGCCGAAGGACGCATGTCGGCCTGGATCCTGGGATTGCTGCCGCTCGGTGTGACCGGCATGCTGCTGCTCACCAATGCGGACTACATCAGCATCCTGTGGACCGACCCGGCCGGCATCAAGCTGCTCTGGACCGCGCTGGCGATGGTCGTCATCGGCGTGTTCTGGCTGCGCAAGATGATCCGTATCCACATCTGAGGAGCCATCGATGACTAGCGCACAGTTGCTGTTCCTGTTGATCGTGTTCGCGATCGTCTGCGGCCTGGTGGGCGTGGGCATGATGCTGTTCGCGCCCGGCGCCCTGCAGGCGCGCTTGGGCAGCTTCAAGAGTCGCGTCGACGACAGCCAGGCCGACCGCAGTAGCTGGACCGAGCGCGTCGCGCGCGCGGTGCGGCCGCTGACCCGCCTGTCGGTGCCGGAAGAGGGCTGGGAAAAATCGCCCCTGCGTACCCGCTTCATGAACGCCGGCTGGCGCAACCCGTCGGCACCGTCGCTGTACTTCGCCTCCAAGACCGTGCTCGCACTGAGCCTGCCCGCGCTGGCCGGCCTCGTGCTGGCACTGAAACCGGGCGCCATGCCCAGTACCAACGTGCTGCTCCTGTCCCTGCTGGCGATGGCGTCGCTCGGCTACTACCTGCCCAACATGGTGCTGAACCGGGTGATCGAGCGCCGCAAACGCGAGATCTTCGAAACCATCCCCGACGCGCTCGACCTGCTCACCGTATGCGTGGAGGCCGGCCTGAGCCTGGAGCGCGCGCTGGTCAAGGTCGCTTCCGAAATCCACATCAAGAGCGTGACCCTGGCGCAGGAGTTGCAACTGGTGCTGATGGAGATGCGTGCCGGTTTCACCAAGGAGAAAGCGCTGCGCAACTTCGCCCTGCGCGTCGGCGTGGAAGACATCGATTCGCTGGTCGCCATGCTGATCCAGTCCGAGCGCTTCGGCACCAGCATCGGCGACGCGCTGCGCGTGTACTCGGACAACCTGCGCAACAAGCGCCGCATGATCGCCGAGGAAGCAGCCGCGAAGATCGGCCTGAAGCTGCTGTTCCCGCTCATCTTCTGCATCTTCCCGACGCTGCTGATGGTACTGGTGGGCCCGGCGGGCATCCAGCTCAGGCGCGTCTTCGGCAGCGTCCTGGGCAACAATTGAAACGAGTGGAGAGTGACATGCGTACCCGAATCCTCATGACCGCCTTGCCCTTGCTGTGCAGCGGCGCCCTCCTGCTCGGCTGCGGCAGCCTGCCGCCGCGCCAGGACACGGCGGCGCCGGTCGTGTCTTCCGCCGACGAAGCTTACCTGCGCGGCCGCAACCTGCACCTCGAGCGCCGCTACGGCGAAGCGATCGCCGCCTACCAGGCCGCGCTGCGGGCGGACGCCGGCCACGTCAACGCGCACAACGGGCTGGCGATCGCCTACGCCGAGCAGCGCGACTTCGCCAGGGCGATCCCGATCTGGCGCGCACTGACGCGCGGCGCCGGCATGGACTCGGGCTCGCCCACTGCCTTCCTGTTCGGTAACCTGGGCTATGCCCATTTCCTCAACGGCGACTACGATGAGGCCCTGGTCGCGCTCGAAAAAGCATGCCTGCTCGATCCGCTCAACGGGCGCGCCTGGCAATACCTGGGCGAGACCCTGCAAAAACTCGGCCAGGACGAACGCGCGCGCCAGATGCTGAGCCAGGCCAGCGCGCTGCGCGAACACGATTTCCAGGCCGACTATGCGGCCGCCAACGGCGGCGCCAGGATGCCGGCGATCGAGCAGGCGGTGCAGGCGACCCCGCGGCCGGATGAAGAATGGGCGTTCGTGGAAGTGACCAGCAAGGGCAGCGGGCTGCTCGAACTGCGTCGGGTGTCGCCCGCCGCAACGGCCGCGCCGCCACGCAAGGCGCCCACCGTTCCGCCGTCCGACCCGGCACAACCGGCCATCATCGCCGCCCTCGAGATCAGCAACGGCAACGGGCGCCAGGGCCTGGCGCGGCTGGTATCGCGCCAGATCCGCGATCCCGGCGTCAAGATCGTGCGCCTGAGCAACGAGAAGGGCTTCAAGGTGCGCCAGACCCGCATCGAATACCAGCCGGCCTTCCGCGACCTGGCCGAACGGCTGGCGCAGCGCTTCGGAGCGGGCGCGCCGGTCGAAGTCAGGATGGCGGGGCGCGCCGACGTGCGGATGGTGATCGGCCGCGACCTGCCGCCGCAGCGGATCGCCTATCGCGCAGAAAGCATGCTTGGTGGCCATGCACGTGGCATTGGGGCGCCTTGAGCGGCAACAGTGGGGTTCCCACAACAGTATCGGGCGCCAGGCTTAGCCGAATTTGGGAATAATAAAAGCTCAATAAATTCGGCTTAACAAGCTTGGGAGAAACCGCCATGACCTTCACTCGTCGTTTCCAGTCCGCCATTGCTCAATCCGTCATCGCCGGCACCCTGCTGGTGTCCGTCGTCGCCTGCGCCCCCACCGCAACCCGTGAAGGCACCGGCGAATACGTCGACGACACCGTCATCACCACCAAGGTCAAAGCGGCCTTCGCCGCCGACCCGACCGTCAAGGCGACCCAGGTGCAAGTGGAAACCTTCAAGGGCACCGTGCAACTGAGCGGGTTCGTCGATTCGCGCGAAAGCGCCCAGCGCGCCGTCGATCTGGCACGTGGCATCAAGGGCGTGAAGTCGGTCAAGAACGACACCGTGATCCGCTGATACCGTTCACTGCCAGCGGACTTTCCCGAAGCCGTTGGTGGTGGCGTTGCGCGTCGCCGGCTTGCCGTACACCGTGGCCGAGCCCATGCCGCTCATGCTGATGTTGGCGGCGGTCCTGGCGAACACGCTGGCGCCGCCCAGGCCCGACATCTCCAGCTCGACCGTGTCGGCGCGCAAGCGCTCGGCATCGAGTCCGCCCACGCCGCCCAAATGCGCGCGCAGCAGGCGGGTCTGGCCGCTGACCGTGATGTGCCCGGCGCCGCCCAGGCGCAGCTCGACCTTGTCGGCCTGGCCAGGGTCGAGCGTCAGCCCGCCGACGCCGCCGAGGCGCGCATCGACCTCGCGGTACTGGCCGCTGAAACGCACCGCGCCGGCGCCGTCGAGCGCCAGTTTCACGCTGTTGCCGCGAAAGCCGGACACCTCGCTCGACCCCACGCCCTGCGACACGAATTCCTGCAGGTTCGGCACCGTCAGCTCGGCCCGCAAGTCGTTTTTACCCTCCATGCGCGTGTTGTTGTCCATGTCGATGACCAGCGTATCGCCGCGCTGTGTGGTCGTGACCTTCGATAAATAGCGCCGCTCGCCGGACAGCACCAGCGAGGGCGGTCCCTGGCGCACATCGAGGCGGATCACGCCGCCCAGGCGCACTTTCGAGACGCCGGCATCGACGTTGCGGGTTTCGCGCACGACGTCGTCGGCGAGCGCGCCATGCATCGCCATCGACAGGGTGGTGGCCAGCAAGGCGCTGCCTATCAGCTTGTTCATCGTATCTTCTCCAATGGTTGTCGCGTGATGCCACTATAGGCAGGCGCCATGCCGGCGGCCGGCGGATTGCGACAGACTGCGCCATCGGCGGTATGGAACGCGCAAATCGTCTCCATATGAGGAAGATGCGAAGACGAGACAACACCATCATGAAGCCTGAACATTCACATGCGCATTACGATGTGCTGGACGTGGCGGGCGGCCGTCCGGTCAAGATGTGGACCCGCGGCGTCCCGGTCGAGGAAGAGGCCAGGCTGCAGCTGGCCAACACCGCGCGCATGCCCTTCATCTACAAGCACATGGCCGCGATGCCCGACGTCCACCTGGGCAAGGGCTCGACCATCGGCAGCGTGATCCCGACGCTGGGCGCGGTGATCCCGGCCGCGGTCGGGGTCGACATCGGCTGCGGCATGATGGCCGCCAAGACCACGCTCGGTGCGAACGACCTGCCCGACAATCTCGGGGCGCTGCGCAGCGCGATCGAGCGCGCGGTGCCGCACGGGATCTCGCCCAGGACGCGCGGCGCCAAGGTGCGCGACAAAGGATCGTGGGACGCGCCGCCGCAGGCGGTCGACACGGCCTGGATGGCGCTGAAGGACGAATTCGACGTCATCTGCCGGAAGACGCCCAAGCTCAGGCACAGCAACCACTACAAGCACCTCGGCACGCTGGGCAGCGGCAACCACTTCATCGAGATCTGCCTCGACGAAGCGGGTTTCGTCTGGTTCATGCTGCACTCGGGCTCGCGCGGCGTCGGCAATGCGATCGGCAGCCACTTCATCGAAGTCGCCAAGCAGGACATGCGCACCCATATCGCCAACCTGCCGGACCAGGACCTGGCCTACCTGAAGGAAGGCACGCGGCACTACGACGACTACGTCGAGGCGGTCGGCTGGGCGCAGAAGTTCGCGCGCATGAACCGCGAAGTCATGATGCGCAACTTGATCGCCGCCGTGCGCGGCGTGATCAGGAAGCCGTTCGAGACCCACCTGGAAGCGGTGAATTGCCACCACAACTACGTGCAGAAGGAACACCACTTCGGCAAGGACGTGCTGGTCACGAGAAAGGGCGCGGTCTCGGCGCGTGCAGGAGAACTCGGTATCATCCCGGGCTCGATGGGCGCGAAGAGCTATATCGTGCGCGGCAAGGGCAACCCGGACAGTTTTCACAGCTGCAGCCACGGCGCCGGCCGCACCATGAGCCGCACCGAAGCCAAGCGCCGCTATTCGGTCGCGGACCAGGTGCGCGCCACCGAAGGCGTCGAATGCCGCAAGGATGAAGGCGTGATCGACGAGATCCCGATGGCCTACAAGGACATCGACACGGTGATGGAAGCGCAGAGCGACCTGGTCGAAGTCGTGCATACGCTCAAGCAGATCGTCTGCGTCAAAGGCTGAGGGGCAGCCGATGATCGAACTGGATGGCGCGCTGGGCGAGGGCGGCGGCCAGATCCTGCGCACGTCGCTGACGCTGGCGATGATCACGGGTCAGCCATTCCGGATCCGGCGCATCCGCGCCCACCGCAGCAGGCCCGGCCTGATGCGCCAGCACCTGGTGGCGGTGCAGGCCGCGAGCCGCATCTGCGGCGGCCAGGCGAGCGGTGCGGCGCTCGGCAGCCAGGATCTGACATTCATCCCGGGACCGCTCCGGGGCGGCGATTATCGCTTCGACATCGGCAGCGCCGGCAGCTGCACGCTGGTGCTGCAGACCGTGCTGCCGGCGCTGCTGAAGGCGGACACGCCCTCGACCCTGCACCTGTCCGGCGGCACCCACAACCCGATGGCGCCGCCGCTGCAGTTCCTGCAGCGCGCCTGGTGTCCACGCATCGCCGAGATGGGCGCGCAGGTCGAGGTGACATTGGAACGCTTCGGCTTCTATCCGGCCGGCGGCGGAGAAGTAAGCGCCACGGTCCACCCCTGCGCCCGACTGGCGCCGCGCACGTGGATGGCGCGCGGCGCACCCGTGGCCGCCTACGCCGAGAGCTTCACGGCCGCCATCCCGGACCGGGTCGGCCAGTGCGAGCTGGATGCCGTCGGCGCTGCCATGCAATGGCAGGGGGATCGATTGCGCCTGCGCAGCCTGCCGCCCGACCAGGGACCGGGCAATGCGTTGATGCTGACCTTCGAACACGCCCACGTGACCGAAGTGTTCACCGCCTTCGGCGAAAAGAAGGTCCGCGCCGAGGATGTCGCGCAGCGGGTGGCGGCGCGCGCCCGCCGCTACCTGGACAGCGGCGCCGCGGTGGCGGAATACCTGGGCGACCAGCTGATGCTGCCGCTGGCACTCAGCGGTGGCGGCGGCTTCACGGTGGACGAGATATCGCTGCATGCGCGCACCAACGCCCAGGTGATCGAGCTGTTCCTGCCGGTGCGCTTCCGTTTCGAGCGGCGCGACGGGCTCGACGCCTGCATGGTCGAGCCGTGTTGAACGTCCCGGCTGGTCGTATGCAAGGTCAGAGCATATCGAGCAGGCCCGCCAGCGACGCCAGGCTGCCTGCGTCGGCCCGGCCCTGTTTGCGGTCGAGCAGGATGGATTGCATGCCGCAGGCGCGCGGACCGTCGACATCGGCCGCCGGCGTATCGCCGACCATCAGCACCCGCCCGGGCGCGCAATCCAGCGTGCGGCAGGCCCGGTCATAGATCGCCGGATCCGGCTTGATCGCGCCGGCTTCGAAACTCCAGGTATAGGCGTCGAGTTGTAGCGGCAGCAGGGCGGCGATCGGCGCCGCATAGTCGGCGGCGAGATTCGAGCACAGGCCGAGCTTGATGCCGCGCGCGCGTAATGCCGTGAGCGTCGACGCGGTCTCCGGAAACGCCCGGATCGATGCGATTTCGTCATGCAGGTCTTTCTCCAGCGCGGCATATTGCTCCTGCGTCAGCTGGATACCCAACCGCTGCGCCGCTGCATCCAGTCCGAGCGGTGCACTCATGAGAAGCGCAGCGTCGCCTGCCGCGACGGGCCGCCCCTGATGTGCGCCGATACGCAACAGCCGGCGGAAGGGCCCGCGCTTATCGACAATCTCTACGAGCGTGCCGTAGACATCGAAAACGATGGCATCGAAGGGGCGCTGCGGGTCCATGGGTTCCATTCGCTGGTGATCGAAGCCGATTCTATGATTGACCTGGCGCGAAGGGAAGTGCGATCTCCTGCATCCATGACTCAATGACCGACAGGAATAGGATTGTCCTTAAGCGACTGATTAAAAGCGTGTACGAAGGCGTGCTCGCCCGAACCCGGGTTGTCGCGCAGCGGCTGGAGCGCCTCGACGTAGACCTCGTCCCTGCCTTGCGCCAGGCCCTGCATGGTGGCGGCGATAAAATCCGGCAGCGGCATGGCGCGTGGATCGCCGCTCTTGTAGATCAGGTCGGTATCCACCGATGGCGGCGAAATCTCGACCACGCGCACGCCGCTGCCGGACAGCGTGAAGCGCTGCGACAGCGCATACGAGTGGATCGCCGCCTTGGTCGCCGAATACACGGCGGTGCCGGCCAGCGGCACGAAGGCCAGTACCGAGGAGTTGTAGATCACGGTCGCGTCTTGCTGCTGCTTCAGGTGCGGCAACAGGGCCGACGTCATGCGTACCGGACCCAGCAGATTGGTGGTGACGGTGGCCAGCGCGCTGCCGTCGTCGATCTCGCCGGCGGCATCGTCGAAGGGCATGATGCCGGCGTTATTGAACAGCACGTTCAGCGCGGGGAAGTCCTGTACCAGTTGCGCGGCCACGGCCTTGATCTGCTGTGGATCCTGGATATCCAGTTCCACGCCCCGCATCCCCGGATTCATCCTGGTCACTTCGTCCAGCAGTGCCTTGCGGCGGCCACTGATGATGACCTGGTTGCCCAGGCGGTGAAAAGCCTCGGCGATGCCGCGGCCGATGCCCGAGGTGCCGCCGGTGATGAAGATCGTGTTTCCGCTGGTTTTCATGATGTTTCCTTTCGATGTCGGTGAGTGGATGAGTGCTATTCTGATGCATGGCGTGATGTCACATTGGACAAGATAAACGCAAATCAGGACATCAAAATACCGCGTAAACGCGATCCGGATGTCTTAGAATGCGTCTAACAAAATAAAATGGACATCCCATGAACAAGCGTGTCGGACTCGTCATCTACCCCGGTTTCCAGGCTCTCGACATGGCGGCGCTCACCGTTTTCGAGTTCGCCAACAGCCTGCTGGACCAGCCGCTGTATGAGCTGGCCACGCTGTCGGTGTCCGGCGGGCCGGTCAAAAGCTCGGCCGGCGTGGCGCTGGACAGCCTGCCCATCGGCTGGGGCGCTTACGACACTCTACTGATCGCCGGTGCGCTGGGCATGCCGGCATCCCAGCCCGCGCTGGAAGCCACGCTCACCGCCAATGCCGGGGCCACGCGCCGCATCGCCAGCATCTGCACCGGCGCCTTCATCCTGGCCAGGACCGGACTGCTGGACGGCAAGCGCGCCACCACCCACTGGTCGATCGGACGCCGCCTGCAGGAACTGCATCCAGGCATCCTGGTCGACGAAGACAAGATCTACGTCAGGGAAGGCAAGCTCTGGTCATCGGCCGGCGTCACTGCCTGCATCGACATGGCGCTGGCCATGGTGGAAGAGGACCTGGGCATTGAGATCGCAAAAAAGATCGCGCGCTCGATGGTGGTATACCACCGGCGCACCGGCGGCCAGTCGCAGTTCTCCGCCATCGCTGAAATCGAGCCGAGTTCCGACCGCGTGAAGGACGCCTTGCTGTATGCACGCGATCACCTGCACAAGGAACTGAGCGTGGAAGAACTGGCTGCGCAGGTGCACTGGAGTCCGCGCCATTTCAGCCGCGTGTTCAGCGCCCAGACCGGCATGGCGCCGGCCAAGGCCATCGAGAAGCTGAGGGTCGAAGCGGCGCGCGAATTGATCGAGCAGGGCCACGCGTCGATCGGCCGCATCGCCCAGATGACCGGCTTCGGCGACGAGGAGCGTTTACGGCGCGCGTTCCTGCGTGCGTTCGGGCAGACGCCGAAGGTGTTCGTGCACCAGGCGCGGATGCGCAGCGAGCACGTTTATCTGGGTTGAGTTGGGAGAGGGCGGAAAGCAAAAAGCCCAACCACGAAGGCTGGGCTTTTACGGAATGCTGTGGTGCCGGCTGCAGACTCGAATCCGCCACCTGCTGATTACAAATCACCACAAATCGGTATTCATGAATGTTGCGTGGTGTTGATTCTATTGGCTAATTTCCTTTTAAATCAGTATGTTATAGCTATTCTTCGATAGATTCCACATGAAAATGTGCTGATGAGTATCCTACCATTCGGGTTACATGGTGGTTACACAGCGCTTCTTCGTGGGGTAGTAGTGAAAAAATAAAGTTCACGGCCGGCAGGGTAGAGGAGTTCGCCTGCGACAGCGGGAAGAGCCAATCCTTTCTTTGAGACACGGCTTCACTAGGCCTTGGTCTGCGGGTAACCGCGAACGGGGCGAAGTCCTATATTTTTCAGGGGAAGTTGAACGGATCTACCATCCGACTCACCATCGGTGACCCACGTACCTGGGACATCGCCAAGGCCCAGGCAGAAGCTCGCCGCCTGAAGGTCCTGATTGATAACGGACAGGATCCGCGGAAAGTGAAGGCGGATGCGTTAGCGGCAGAGAAGGCGGCCCGCGATGCTCAGGAAGCTGCAATCGCGGCCGAACACGACAAACGGCTGCGCGAGTCCGTGACTTTGGGTGACGTCTGGTCCGAGTACATCGATGATCGTATAGCGACGTGAGAGAAGGGCTGGTCCGGCCATCACATTGCCGCGCATCGCAAGATTATCCAAGAAGGTGGACAGCCTCGGAAGCGCAGTCCGAAACCGACCAAGGCAGGGCCGCTCTGGTCCTTGTCCAAGCTGCGACTCATCGATCTGACGACGGAGCGCATCGAGGCCTGGGCGAAGGAAGAGGCAAAGATTCGCCCATCGAGCGCACGCCTGGCTTGGCGGCTGCTCAAAGCGTTCATGAATTGGTGTGCTTCGCATAAAACGTACTCGAGCCTGGTGAACACCAATCCAACGAAGAGTGCACGAACCCGCGAGAGTCTGGGGAAAGAGAAACGACGCCACGACGTCCTCCAGCGCGAGATGCTGCAGTCGTGGTTCGACGCCGTGCGCAAGATCGGAAACCCTGTCATAGCGGCTTACCTCCAGGTCCTGCTGCTCACCGGTGCCAGGCGCGAAGAACTAGCGGCACTGAAGTGGGCAGATGTAAACTTTCAGTGGGGTAGCATCAAGCTTTTCGACAAGGTCGAAGATTTTCGGATGGTTCCACTTACCCCGTTTGTGGCGCAGCTACTAACCAAGCTGCCGCGTCGTAACGACTACGTGTTTTCTAGTCCGACGTCCAAGTCCGGCCGCATCGCAGAGCCGCGAATTGCTCATAACGAGGCAGTCGCAACGGCTGGCTTGCCAAAGCTCACTCTGCACGGATTGCGGCGTTCGTTCGCCACGCTAAGTGAGTGGATCGAGACACCGAAGGGTATCGCAGCGCAGATACAAGGGCACGCGCCGCAAGGTGTGCGCGAGCAGAACTACATTCGTCGACCGCTTGATCTGCTGAGGGTCTGGCACGTGAAGATCGAGACGTGGATCCTCGAACAGGCCCAGGTTGACATACCGCCGCTGGCGGCGCCCTTGCGTGTGGTGGCTGGCTGAGGTGGCGGTACTTTTAACGGTCAACTCATAATGACGTGATCAATTTGGCGCCGCATTCGGTCACGTCTCCGTCTTAGGTATACGGCTTGCCTTCGTGTCGTGCGCCCAGCAACAGCATCGGCGACCCGCCTTTCCTGCCAGGGCTGCTTGATCAGATTCCTGCCGACAGGCGCATTGCCAGCGTCAGGGGCGATGGCGCTTGCGACACGAAGGACTGCCATGAGGCGATCGCTTTGCGCGCATTGTATGCGAGGATCCCGCTCCACAAGAACGCCAAATTCTGGAAAACGAATCGCTGCGGTGCGGATGCCTGCGACGTCATCCTGCACACGATGCGCAGGCTGGACCGGGCGATCCGAAAAAATGGAGCGGCTACCACTGCCGCAGCCTTGTTGAAGTGAAGATGTGATGCTTCAAGCTGCTGGGCGAACGCGTCATGGCAGGTTACTTGGACAGTCCATGAAAGCGGTAGGAAGGTACCCGATCAAGGCTTTCAACCGACCGTCGCCGGCAAGCTGCCGATCAGCTTGCATCCGCATTCCGTCGTGCATCCCTCGACCGCAACGGGCACCCCGTCGACTGTAAATGTGTCGTGGGCGGTGGTGATCTTGTTTACACCGTGCGGTTTGCCACCGGGGTAGGGCTGCGGACAGTCAACTTTGTCACCCAGTCGGGCTATCGCTCTTCCCCTGATGTCGTGGTTGGGCGAACCGCTAATCACTGTGCCGCCATGATCGGTTTTGTCTCCGACTGTAATGATCTTTAATGACATTTGGCTCTCCAGTGGAATCGGTGACGTTAGTAGATCGGTGGGCCGTCCCGCTCGGGCAGGTGCAGGGGCGCCGACCAGTTCCACCGCGATGCCGTCTACGGTGAAATGCGGCGCGCTGCTGGCGAGCACCTTGCCGCCTTGGCTGGTGAGGTCGCCGAATCGGAGGACTCGATTGCTCATGAAGCCCTATGTGCTTCTTCGCTGGCCCAGCGGGTTGTAGCTGAACTGGGACGAACTCTCCACGCTGATAGGTATGATCATGCGTTTGAATCAGTCTGCATGAGCGATTTCCAACACTCGAAGCAACCGCTCGTCCCTAGCCCCAGCCCTTCCGGCATCAACATCAATGGAGACATTTCCGCAGACACAGTACTCATTGTCCGGAGGGTTCGACCGGAGAATGGTCCAGCAGTTAATGCACTGGTAGAACGTCCGGTCCGAGACTGGTAGCGGCGTTCCGACGACATGGTTTAAATCTACGATGACTAACTTGTTTTTCGACATAATTTATTTCCGCGGTGGTCGGCAACGATTTGGCATTTCGACTAGGTCTCCCGCGTCTAGGTGCGATTGAACGCTTCGCGGAAGCTGATATTGAGTTCCATTCCCTGGCTGATTGAACCAAGGTTCTGCTGGTCCGCCTCGAACGCCATCAATAGGCTTCTTTACTTCATATACATGGTATTCCGCGTCGTACGAGGCAGCTGGAAGTGCGCGGTCACCGAAGGGTGTTCCTGCAGGGGCGACAAAGCCACCTGTCGGTCGTCCAAAGCGGTCGATTTGAGTGCCAGGCGACAACGTAACTGTAGAGTCTTTTCCCGCCGCGAACCCAAAGTTCGCAGGCCATCCTGGGTCTTTGGCAAACCGCCCTTGCGCGTCGCGCGATCGGCCGTTGCGGTCCTTGTCAACCGTAGCAGGGTTCGAAGGACATCTGCTTAGCCCGAGAGTGTCGAGCCAGCCGGTAGGGTTCGGTGCGTACTGATGAAGATTCAACCCGCCGAGCAGGCCTATGGGGTCACGCGAAATGAACCTGCCGGCATGCGGGTCGTAATAGCGATGTCGATTGTAATGCAGCCCCGTCTCTTCATCAAAATACTGCCCCTGGAACCGGATCGGATTCCGAATCCCGGCCCTGTACGCCGCCTCGCTGATCGCTTCCTTCGCTTGCCCCCACGCCTTGTACTGCGCCGACCATGCAACCTTGCCCTCGCAATCCGTCAACTCCTGCGGCGTGCCTAGATGATCGCATTGATAGAAGGCGATCTCATCCTTACCGAACGGCTCGGCTTCCTGCTCGTACTCGCCGTTCCATAGCGGATCGAGCGCAATGTCATACGTGCCGCCGTTGCCCGCCATCAGCGCTTTCACATCGGTGGTGGGCGCCAGTCGAAGCGCTTGGCTTCGGGTTGCCTGCACCAGCGGCACGAAGCTGTCGCGCTCGTACACGTAGTGCACTGTCCGTTTGTCCGCCGCATGGCCCCGGTGCACGCTGCTTTCCAACGCCAGTGTGTCGCCATCCCAGCCGTACATGGTCCGGGCCGTCTCCTGCAAGGCAGCGCCTTCCATTGCTTGGCTGTGCTTGGCGATACGTCGCCCCAGCGGATCGTAGGCAAACGTAGTGACGCCACGCCAGGTCGTGGCGCGGATCATCCGGTTGAACGCATCCCATGCATACTCGGACCGCTCGCCGTTCTGCACGCGTTCGACGAGGTTGCCGCGGTCGTCGTAGCGGTACTTGATACCGACATATTCCTTGAGCAGGTTGTCCAGCAGCTTAGGCAGCTTAGGCGGCGAGTCGCGCCGGGTCATAGGCTCGTGCTGCACGCGATCGGCTGCCTGGATGTTGCCGGCCGGATCGAAGGCGAAGGTTTCATGACCTAACGCGCTATTTGCCACCAGTAGCCGTCCGATCGGATCGTAGCGGTAGTCGATGCGGCCGCGCCGGCTGTCGTCAAGGCCGATCAGCTGGCCGGCTGGGTCGTAGCGGTAGCGCCGCACGATCGCCGCTTGCATGCCGCCTTGGTCCTTCCGGCCGGCCTGCGCGATGGCGCCGAACTGCTGCTCGAGCAGGCGTCCGGCCGGGTCGTACTTCATCTTTTGCAGCAGGCCGTTGGCCTGGGTGCGACCGGTTTCCTGGTACAGCGCGTCGCGCTCGAAGGAGACGAGGTCTTGCCCATCGAGCAGCAGGCCGTGCACGTGGCCAGCGCCGTAGGTCAGCCATTCGATGCGGTGGCCGTCGGGGCGGACTGTAGCGCTACGTTCGTTGAGTTCGTCGTAGTGGTGGTGCCAGACTGCAGTGCCCCTGTCGGGATGGAACGGTCCCTGGTAGTGCTGGTGCTCGCGCACCAGGTTGCCGGCAGCGTCGTAGAACCATTGCAGCCGGGCGTGTTCGTTCTTCGCTTCGGCCAGCTGGCCGTTGGCGTTGTAAGCGAAGGTTTCGACCTGCTCCGCCTGGCCGGGGGCTGCGGCCCGGCGTTGCACGAGCCGGCCCATGGGATCGAAGTCGAGCCGGGTGGTCACGCCGGCTTCGACGGTTTCCGCCAGCACGCCGCTGGCTTCGTCGTAGCGGTATTCGGTGGCCTTGCCGTCGAAGCCCTGTTCCTGCAGCAGGCGGCCGACCGGGTCGTACTGGAAGCGGTAGACGCTGCCGTTTTCATTTTCCAGCGCGGACAGGCGGCCGAGTGCATCCCATTGGTAGCGCAGGCGGTGCCCCAGCGCGTCGGTGCGCTTCGCGATCATCCCGGCCGAGGTATAGCGGTAGGCGGTGGTGCGCGCGAGTGCGTCGGTGTGCGCCAGCAGCCGGCCTTCGGCGTCGTGACGAAACTGCTCCTGGCTGCCGTCGGGGTGGATGAAGGCTTCCAGTTGTCCGGGATAATTGCCGTTGTCGGGGCCTTCGTTATGTGCTCGCGCCAGGGTTTCGGCACTGAGAGGGGTGTAGCGGTAGCGGGTGAAGTTGCGGGCTGCATCGATGCGCTTGACCAGGCGCTTGCGCTCGTCGTATTCCCAATGGCTGCTGTGTCCAGAACAGTCGGTATAGCTGGCGAGCTGGCCGCCCGGAGTGTAGGCGAGTATCTTGGCGCCGCCCTTGGCATCGGTGATTTCAACCGGCCGGCCGGCTTTGTCATACGCGTATTGGGTTTTGTTGCCGAGCGGGTCTGTTTCCTCGACCAGATGACCCTGCGCATTGTAGTCGCGCTTCCAGGTGCCGCCTTCGCCGTCCCGGATGCCGGTGACGCGGTGCTGGCCGTCATACTCGAAGTGGACCTGGCTGCCGTCGGCGCGGGTATGCGCGAGCAGGTTGCCGTGGTCGTCGTAACGGTAATGCTCGCTGCTGCCGTCGGTGTAGATATGACGGACGACATTCTTGGCGTCGTCACGGAAAAGCCATTCCTCGCGCCCGTCCGGATACACGATGCGGTAGGTGTAGCCAGCGATGTCGTAGTAGTAGCGGGTCTCGTGGCCAAGCGCGTCGGTGACGTAGGTCAGGCGGATGTTCTTGTCCCATTCGAGCCGGGTGTCGTAGCTGCCGTCGTCGGCCCACTCGTGTATCGCTTTGGCGTGAAGCCCGCTGTCGATACTGGTATCGTAGGCGAGGTTCATACCGCGCCCGGTGCGGTCGGTGTAGCGGGTGACGAGGTGACGCTCGTACTGGTAGTGCCAGGCGGCGGCGTTTTCGTCCTGGGCACGGATCAGGTCGCCGTGGTCGTTATAGTCGTAGGCAGCCAGCTGGCGCAGCAGCTTGCCGTCCTGGATTTCCCAGAGCGCGTGGATGCGGCCGGTATCGGAATCGATCTGGGTGCCGGCGTGGGCCATGAGGGTCTCGCCCTGCTTGCTGACGATGTCGCTGAGCACCGCTTCGCCGGCGTAGGGGCCAGTGGCGACGACGTGGTCGTAGCGCAGGCCGAGGGCGGCGCCGTCGCGGGCATGCAGCGCTATCAGCCGGAAATGCTCTTTGCCCAGGTCGGCCGCCTTGGCGCGAACGGTGTCGACTAGTTCGTAGGTTTCGCGCCAGGGGCTGGGTTCGCCTTCGGGTAGCGGCTTGCCGAAGTCGAGCGTGAGCAGGGTGGCGCTCATGCGGGTGAGCGTGATCTGCTCGACCGGGTCGTGGTGCGACTGACCGATGCCCAACCACGGATAGCGATGGCTGCGGCCGTCGGCAGCGTGATAGACCAGGCCGGCCGGCTTGCCCTGGCCGACTACGTCGATGCGCGTGCTGTACGGGGTGAGCCAGCGCGCTCCGAGATTGCCGCGGTCATAGGCGCTCAGCTGGCTGCGGTAGGTGCGGCTCCACGCGATGGGGAGCGGCGCATCGAGTACGAAGTCAAGGTGGGTGAAGGTTTCGGCGCCGGTGGCGAAGCTGATCGAGTGCGCGGTGCCGCCTTTTGCGGGACACAGCTTACAGGCATTGGCGTCGCCCGTGGCCGGGTGTTGCCGGCCGGTGGCACCCAGCTCGTGGCCGGGGTTGTTCTTCTTGTGGTCCGCGCCCTTGGCCGACGGGACCATCGCCGGATACCGCTTCTTGTGCTTGATGACCGCGTCGCGCAGCCGCATCAGTATCCAACGGATGCTCATCTGCGCCTTTTCGTCGGCCAGGGCGGCGAGCTTGCTGCGAAACGCCCCCTTGAAGTCGGTCAGGTGACCGATGATGCCCGTCACGCCCGCTATCGCGCTCTGCGGCAGCTGGCTGGCTGCCGCGGCAGCAGCATAGTTCGCGGCCTTCTTGTACTGGCGACCAAGGGCACCGAGCATGCGGCGCCAGTTGCTCTCCACTTTGGGGTCGTGCAGCTTGGCCTCCACTTCAGCCGGGGATGCCACCTCGAAAAGCGGTTCCTTGCCGATGCAGCGCTTGAGGATCTTGATCAGATCGTCGGCAATGCCGTCGACAGTATCGGCGCAATTGTGCAGCATGCCTGCCAGCTTGCCCATCGCGCTGTCGACAAAGGTTTCGATCTCGCCGGCCAGCCTGGCGTTGAGGTGCACAATCAGCACCTCGATCAGTGCACTACCGAGATCCTTGCTGCCCAGCGCCAGCTTTTGCCGGACCAGGTGCAGCGCCGGCCGCAGGCTCATGCGCGCCGCGCTCATCGCTGGCGGCACCGGGACCACGCCGATCAGGTTGATGCCTAGGCTGACCCAGTGCAGGAACTCGATTTCCTTTTTATTGATGGTCTTCTGGATTACCCTCACGATATCCATGATGGCGTCGATCAGCGCCATGATGTTGCCGATCACCGGCAGGCTGCCGGCGACGGTGCTCAGGCGTTCCAGCGTGACGTAGTCGTGGCTGATCTTGCGCAGCCATTTGTCGAAGGCGGCGGCGCCGGCGCCGACGTCTTGCTGGTCGATGGTGTTGAGCGGGGCGACGGCGACTTCCGGCGCGCGTTCGGCGGGCTTGGACGGGGCTTGCGTGGGTTCGGTCATAGTGGCTTTTTATCTTTTTATATGACGGATTCTTTCGGGCTCGGGGCCGATGCTTCAACGCCGATGCGCGGCAGCGCTCCGGGCAAACCAAGGGCGGACACGACGGCGGCGGTAGGCTTGCCGGCACTCAACCCGCCGTAGGTATCCAGCGCCGTCGTGCCGTCCGGGAGCTTGCTCGCAACAGTGGCCATGGCCGCCTGCCCGACCGGCGCCAGCAATGCTTGCGCACCGCCTTTTGGTAGCGACTGCACCGCGCTTGCCGCTTGCTCCGCGGCTTGCGCAATCGCACCTAACTTGCCGGCTGCGCCGTTGAGACTGCCTGCCGCAGCTGTCGCGCCGGTGAGCAGTTCGGGGCTCTGCTCCCTCGGCACCGGTGCCGGCCGATCAGACGTTGCCGCCGCATTGGCTCCAGCCTCGGGCAGCGCCACGGTCGGCCATTCAGTTGCCTGCCCGAAGTAGCTATCTTCATCCCACGGGTCGCGCGGATCTTTGCCGTAGCTGATCGTGGCCATCCCCATCGGCAAACCGCTGACGCTCGCAAAGCCATTGCCATCGAGCGTCCCTTGGTGAACGCCACCTTCGGCGTCGACGACGGTGTAGTCGCCTTGCCGGATGCCTTGCTTCTTGCCGCCTTCCGGATTCACATACTGGTGGTACAGATCGAGCTGTCCCGGCGGCAGCTGCACGGTCTCCGGCAGGCTCGGCGCGCCTTCGCTCTTGCCTGGGACTAAGCTGTGTTTTGCCGCGTGTTGGACCCAGTTGCCGTTGGTGCCATGGACGATCCCCGATGCGTTCCAGCGGCTGAAGCTGGTGCCGCCGTTGATCACCACCTCTTCCTTTGCCGTGATCGTGATCCGGTTGGCGGTATGGGTGATGTTGAGCTTGGCCAGGATGTTGACGCTGTCCTTCAAGGCGGTGATGTCGATGTCGGCGCTGGCCGCCACCAGCTTCATGCCGGCCTTGTAGGCGAACATGCGCACCGCTTCCTTTACGCTGACGAGCAGGCTCTTGCCCGCGCTCAGGCTGGCATGGCCGCCGCTGGTCAGGGCGGTGTGCTCCACGCTCATCAGGTGGGTGGAACCCTGCGTGCTGGTTTCGATGCCGGCGGGGCTGGCTAGAAGCAGGTGGGGAGCCTGGAATTCCGGGAATTCGCCTTGCGCCGGTGTACCCCCCTGGCCTTTGAGGGCGTCGACCTGCGCCTTCAGCGCGGCGGCGACCTGGTCCTGGTCGCCCAGCTGGTGCGCCTGCGCCTGTTGGGCGGTCTGCGACAGGCTGTCGTGCAACTCCTGGCCCTGCGCCATGCGCGCCAGCGTCTCCGCCATGTCGGTGATATGGGCGCGGGCATTCTGCCGTCCTTCGGTGCTGATCAGCAGGCCCTGCTGCGCGCGCACCGCACCAATGCCGTCGGTGCGCAGTTCGAAGCCCTGGCCGCGCGCGTCCTTGCGTCCGGCATTGTCTTCGATGCGGTTGATATGACCGAGGCTGAGCTGGCTGGCAAGATGGTCGCTTTTCAGCTGTGCCTGGATCTGTTCCTTCGTGTCGTCCAGGATGAGGTGGTTGCCGCGCCCGCTCGCTGCGCCCGCCTGCAGCTCCCGGCTGCGCAGGCCGCTCAAGGCTTGCTGCTCAGGCAACCGCCACGGCGGCATGTGGGTGTGGTTGTACAGCGCCCCAAGAATCAGCGGGTGGTCGATGTTCCCGTTGACGAAGACCACGCCCACTTCCTCACCCACCCGCGGCAGGCGGATTTGCCCGAACTCGACGCCGGCGCCAGGCGACATCACGCGCACCCAGGCCGAGCTGTTCTCTTCGCGCTTGCCCAGCCGGTCCCAGTGGAACTGGACCTTGACCCGCCCGTAGCCATCGGTATGGATCTCGGCACCGGCCGGCCCGACCACAATGGCGGTCTGGATGCCGTGATAGAGACAGGGTTGGCTGTTGTAGTGGCGACCCGGGCGCCACTGGATACTCCTGCGCACGCACTGGAAGGTGTTTTCGTAATGCGATGGCGCGCCCGGTCCGGCCTGGTAGTTGTTGCCGGCTTCGTGGTCGACACGCAGGATCAGATAATCGCGATCGCGGATGCTGGGCTTGGCGGGCTCGCCGCGCTTGGGCACGCGCAGCTCGGCGCTGAAATGGCCGCCGAGCTTGAAGCAGCGGCCCGGCTGGGCGGTGCGGTCGTTGCCGCGGGCCTCGAAGGTCTGCGTGTTTGCATCAACCTCGCCCATGCGTTGCTGGGCAAGGCGTTCGCCCTCATCATGGGTGCGGAAACCGTAGGCGCCCGTGTTCTCGTAGATTTCGTAAGGGTAGACGTCGCCCTGCTTGTTGAGCGACTCGGCGGTCGAGCGCTGCGCGACCGGATTCTTGTAGTCGAAGCTGGCCAGGGTCGTCTGGCCGGATCCGAGCCGGCGCACCGCGCTCCATTCATGGATGCCGTCGTCTTCGGGCGAGCCGGCTTGGTCGCGGAACGGGATCTCGCCGGAGTCGTCGATCCCGGTCGGATCGATCGGTTGCGCCAGCGTGCTGCTGTCGCCGAGAAAGAGCGTGTGCCCGTCGGCCCGGTGCTCGTACCAGTAGTGCAGCCCGAGCTCTTCCCAGCGCCGGTGCAGATGGTTGTAGTCGGTCTCGTCGTACTGGTTGGCGCAGGTCAGCCGCGGATACTCGCCGACGAGGAGCGGATGCCAGTCAGCCTGGCGGTAATGGGCAAAGGTGAGTTCGGTCAGTTCGACGACGCTCTTGCCGAGGAACGAGCGGTTGTCCTTGCGCAGCCTGGCGAAGGCCAGCCAGGGTTCCAGGACCATGTGGTAGAACGCGAAGCCGCCATCGGCGCGCATGAAACGGAATTCGGTGACGTAACCGTTGAAGTAGCGCAGCGAGCCGTCTTCGCGCACCAGCGAGATCGTGACCATCCTGGCCATCATCGCCTTCAGCGGAATGTGCACGTCATCCGACAGGAGTTCGACTTCGAAGCGGAAGCAGCGCGAGACTTCCTCGTGTGCGCTCAACCGGTTGGGCAGGAGGATGCGATTTGGGCCGTCGTTGCGGGGGAATGCCAGGCGCAGCAGGCGGTCGTGCTGCGCACCGAGACCGAATGCCGATAGCGCAGCGCCGGCCGCGATCGCTTGGCTTTCGCCCATGTATTACCTCCGATGGTTTATCAGGTATCAGATTTTCCATCGGTTAAGGTAACGAACAGGTCTTGGGCGACCTTGATCAAACGCAAAAGCCGGGCTCTGCTGTTGTTACGACGAGAAGTAGAAGAGCAATAGGTACTCGTCGCATGTGCTGAGCTTGACTAATCTCAAGGCGAATTGCTGGGCGAGTTCCACCTCTTTCCCTTAATTACAAGAGAGAGCGCACGCGCAAGCACGTCTCCACCGAAAGGCCCATAGGCAGCGGAAATGCGAATGCGTCTACTGTGATGTGGTTCGACGGGGCCAGCGCTCAAGAAGAGCTGCGTCGGCAAACCCCATGGCCACCCGTACCCCAGTCCAGTTCCGCAACTAAGGCGCATTCGACGCTTGGAAGCATGCATTCGGCAGCTGTCAGGAATGAACGTGGTGGGCGGACTAGAAGGCGACGTGCTGGAGCATCCGTCAGGAGATCTAGCAGCAGTTCAACGATATGCGTGCGGGTAGGCATGGCAGCATGGAAGCCAAAGCACAGGCGCAGGTCGATGCGCGGATGCAGGCCATATCGATCAGCGCCTCCGGGGAGACGCGGAGCACGACGATAAGCTCCCTAGATGAATGGCTCAACCCGGTTCTCGATACGGCGAAGGGACGGTCGATTGCAACCTTCTACGAGCCCATGTACGCGGCGGTGAGCTATGCGATTAAGGTCTTACTCTACATGGCGCTCAGACAGGCGTGCAGCATCGAGCATGGCGAATACGGTGAAGCGATGCTGCGCATCGCCGGTAACCAAGAAAGCAAAAAGCCCAACCATAAAGGCTGGGCTAAGTGCTTGATTATATTGGTGCCGGCTGCAGGACTCGAACCCGCCACCTGATGATTACAAATCAACTACAAACTTCCGTAATCACCAGGACTTTTCAATAAAATCAAAAGCTTAGCTTACCCTGCTGTACCACAGCTTACCACGCTTTACTGCTGTCAATGCAGCAGTTTTGCAGCAAGAATCGTTGCCAGAGCAAGTAGCGGAAAGTGCCAGAACATGAGGTAGCCGCGCACATATACTGTAAGCAGTCGACGTGACTGCGTACAGTCGCTGACTCCATGACCCAACTACTCTCACCGCGCGAACTTGCAAACCTGCTGTCCCTGAAAGAACAGACAATCTACAACCGCCACAGCGCTGGCGGAAGTCTGCCTCCCTGTCTCAAGATTGGAAACAGGTTGCGCTTTCGACAATCTGACGTCGACGCATGGATAGCTGCACAAATCCAGTTACCCCCAGAGCCATTGACCCGGCCACTTGAAGTGGAGCGTGTTCCTACGGGCCGACGCGGCCGGCCGACCAAAGCTCAAGAAGTTGCACTTCGCAAATCCGGCTTGAAGTCGTAATCCTATGCCGGTTTGGCCTTGCCTTTTTGAGGCTTCCAGCCGGAATCCGTAACTCGCGCCGCGCGCAGCGTGAGGACATACACGTTAATCCGAGGACAATTTATTTAGCTGCATGCGGCACGCCCTTTGGAGCGTGCCATGGCATCTGCCGCCCTTGCTGCGCTTGTTCAAGCGCAGGCCCCTAAGCGCCCTTATTGTGCTTTTGTAAAGAACAATGCAATAGTCCGCCGCCAAGATATTGCGCTTGGCGCCCCATATTTACAAATGAACCCGCCCGCCCACCATTCTTGGCTACTTTTGGATATAGACCGGGCCGGCGCATCGCATGCCTGGGATGATGCTGGTTTGCCAGCGCCAACTTACTGCGCCATCAACCGCCAAAATGGGCATGCCCATATAGGATATGCGTTGTCCGCACCGGTCTGCACCTCCGACGCTGCACGAATGGCACCGCTGCGCTACCTGGCCGCTATCGAGTATGCGTACATAGAGAAGGTGCGCGCGGACACTGCATTTACCGGGCCTTTGGCGAAGAATCCACTTCACCCATCTTGGCATGTGTGGGAGCCTTCAAACGCACCGGTATACGAACTCGGCTATCTCGCGGACTTTGTAGACCTACCGACCAAACGTCTTCCGCGGACACCCGGTGTGGGTCGTAACTGCGACCTCTTTGATGGCTTGCGCGACTGGGCATACAGTGCCGTGCGCAAGTTTTGGCACCCTGGTGGCGAGGAACGTTGGCGCGCGACCGTCCGTCTCCAGGCCGAAGCATTGAATACCTTCGCCGTGCCCTTGGGGGCTGCCGAGGTCGCTGGGATTGCGCGCAGCATCGCGCGGTACGTCTGGCGACGCTTCAGCCCTGCGGAGTTTCGAGAGGTTCAGGCGGCACGAGGCCGACGCGGCGGTATCGCCTCCGGCGCGGCCCGTCTCCTTGTTAACGAGGATAAGCGTGTCAGTGCCCGATTGATGGCTGCCAAGGGTATGGGCATTCGCGCAATAGCCGATGAGCTAGGTATTGGTAAGTCTACGGTCAGCCGATGGGTGTCCCACGAAGCCTTATCAGGTAACAGCACCCAGGGGGACATAACGTCTAGCTAGCACGAAGGGGGAGGCTCGCGTAGGCACAAAGCATTCGAAGAGGGAAGCAACGCGAGGGGCGGAGCCCCTATCTCGGAACCCCCACCTTGCACAGTGCCGGTTGCGCAGGCAGCACATCTCAACGAGCTTAGTGTACTCGCGTTGACCTGACCCGGGAGCGCACAGGTAAGTGACTGTGTGGCAGCCTGCGCCTGTTGGCTGATGTATTTCTCTCTCTCGTGGACTTTTTGATAAAATGAAAAGAGGGAGCGTGTATGATGAACCCAGCCTCTAATGCTGTAGCAGGACACGCAACCGATTTTTCCATGACTTACGCGACGGGAATGTAGCGTCGGCACGCCGGCAATATCAACTGCCGCTCAGCGAATCCGATGCCCATACAACTGGCGTTTCAAGACGAAAACCTTCGAAAAGTTTGCGAAAGCACTATTTCGGCAAAGCGCAAGTACGGCGGGCTCGCTGGACAGTCGCTTCACGCTCGCCTTGCCGATTTGAAAGCGGCAGACTCGCCTGCCGACCTTGTTGACTGGGGGTTTGCGGAATTTGACCGCACGGTCGCTGACCGGATTATCATTTTTCTTGACGACAAGTACCGTGTCCATGTAACTGCAAATCATAATCCACCTCCAGGTGCACCCGGGAAGCTGGATTGGTTGCAGGTAACGCGCGTAAAAATCTTATCTATTGACCGTGCCAATGAGACCTGAAGTTGATTTCGCGCCCATGTGGGCAGTTCCGCCAGGCCGAACCATTTCCGATTTAATGAAATCGAAAGGGATTGTTTCGGCCCGAATGGCCAGTTTGGTAGACATGGCCGAGGGCGACTTCAATAGCCTCTTGCAGGGAAAGTATGCTCTCACGGCAAGCATTGCAGCTCGCCTCGAAGCGGTACTCGGGGCATCAATCAGCTTTTGGTTACGCCGAGAGGAACATTACAGGAAACAGTTAGAGCAGTTGGCTGAAGGGGTCGACCCGGAAGATGAATCATACAAATCTTGGTTAAAAAGCCTTCCGCTCAAAGACATGCAAGGTCTTGGATGGGTCGACTCAGCCAAAGACAAGATGGAAAAGCTTCGTTCGGTCTTGAATTTTTTTGATGTGCCGAATCTCGATGCATGGTACAGAACCTACGTCGATGTAAGAGCCGCAGCTGCGTTTCGAACAACTGATGCATATTTTGAAGATGCACCCGCAACTGCGGCTTGGCTCAGGCAAGGTGAACTAAAAGCAGAGCGCATGGAATGCAGTAAATGGAGTCCTGAGCGATTTAGAGAGAAGCTGGCCACGATACGCCAGTTGACTCAAATAGCTGCTCCGTCAGAGTTTCTGCCAAAGCTACAAAAGCTATGCGCCGAAGCCGGTGTTGCCGTTGTCATTGCTAAATCGCCCAAGGGATGTAGAGCAAGCGGTGCGACCTTTTTCGCTAATCCGGATAAGGCTGTGTTACTCCTGTCTTTTCGCTATTTAAGTGATGACCAGTTCTGGTTTTCCTTCTTTCACGAAGCAGCGCACTTGATTCTGCATTGGGATGCTAGTTTGCTGATTCTTGAGACATCCGACAGTCCTAGCTCTCCTAAAGAGGAGGAGGCCAATCGATTCGCTGCAGAACAGTTGATACCGCGCGCTTTACAAGAAAGATTGCCGGAGGCCGCTAGGACGCCGAGAGGCATTATGAGACTTGCTCGTGATGCCGGAGTCTCTTATGGAATCGTGGTTGGCCAAATGCAGTATCGAGGACTCGTCAGGCGCGACCGCTACAATCGTTTGAAAACTCGATACACATGGGAACAACTCTAGCCGTGGAACGGTATATATTTCGCGGGACTCTTCTGCCAATTGCAGAGCGAGTCTTCAATTACCTGCATTCCTACGCCTAAAGCTTTTTCGAGTTCCACTGAGAGCTCGTCTAGCTTCCTCTTCGAAAAAGACACATTGTCTACTGCCCCTGCGAAGAGCAGCCGCGCGCCCCGGACAGGTCCCGTCCCATGTACCATATAAGCTGACGGCGGCTCCAAATTTACTAGACCGATTTTCCCGACCATCGTAAGAAAATCAAACTTTCCCGTTCTCCCGAAGCGATGCACAGCATTCATGCTTTGGTATAAATAGTCGAACAGCTGTTTCGGGTCAGTTCCGACCTTTGCCTTTGCCTCGTCAATAAGGACTTTATGCGACCGAGTTGGCCCGACCCACTCGGCATAGCTTTTCAGAATGACGTCAAGGTGCCTTAAGCTTTCATATTTGCGGTGATTCCCGAAGGGGAAGGCCGCCCGCTGCGCCGTTATGTCATCGATATGCTGGTGCAACCAAAAAGAAAAGTCGTTAGGATTTTTCGAGAACTTTTCCCAGGTCCAAATGAACTGGTCATTGAACGCACCGTAAATCATGCGCAATAAGCCATATCCTTTTGTGAGATGCTTCCCACAGTGTACGAAGAGGAAAATTAGCCAAAACGCCTCGTCTTCATTGCCCGCACGCATATAATGAATCGCTGCTCGAAGTGGGTCGAACATTGATGGGTCTTTCGGGTCAAGACGTCTTGGCGAAATATCTCGCATCGTAATGGTCTTGACGTAATTAACACGAGCAACGCTGTCTACCATTTGGCCGACGAGAGCATCCAGCTCTGCCTGCGATGGTATCCCCGGTAACGGCTGTCCGCCGATGCGATAGGTTTTGAGTTGGTTCTCGAGATGTGCCGTGAGTTTCGGATTCTTCATGTGTTTGATATGATAATGAAGTGATTATCTGTCGTTTGCGTCGTCGCTACTCGTTGGCTGCTGAGCGTCTAACTCCTCTGGGTCGAAGAGCAACGGTTCCGCAGGTAGTGCGGGCTTCGGAATGCGGCGCTGACGTTTTGCGATGTGAGCGTCATAGACAGACGAGTCCATTTGCTTCTTGATTTCATTAATCTTTTTCCGCTGTTCGCCCCTTGCCGAGTCTCGAGAGTTTCGAAAGACTTGGAGCAAACGCACAAGGTCGCTCCAGTATGGGTCAAGATTTGCGAAGGAAGGTTGCCGGCCTCGTCTGATTGTGCGCTCTGCTTTCAAAAGCTTTTCAACTGCAGACCATGGGTCACCAAGCGGCATCGGTGGCATCGGCACTCGCTCCTGAACGCCTTCCTCAAGGTAATCCTGCATTGCCTTTGTATGCTTCGTGTACATGTGGAGGCTACCAACTGCATGTTTATATGGTCCGACTTCAACCCCCAAGGAGCGAGCGATGAGCTCCTGTAGCATTGTGAATGCAAAGACGTCGTGCGGAAGTCCTAAAAACGCGTCATTCGAACGCATCATCACCATCATATGAAGCTGGTGGTTACGAACTGTGAACTGCAGAGTGCAGGTACAGGGCAAGTCTTCACGCCGGCTTTCGAGGTTCGCGGCAAGGTCTTCTCCACGGAATAGTTGGATGACAGCCCGTCTCGATGAAGCGTTTACACGCAACGTCTCAATTACATTCTGAACCTGATTGACCGTGTTGTTGAGGTTAAACAAGCGAGGGCCGTATGCCCCATAAATCGTTTCCCCGTCATCCGAATATTTGTCATAGCCACGGATGTAATATTCGATGAAATCGACCTTGTCGGAACCGGCAAGATACCAAAGGAATTCGCCTAGACAGCTAAATAAAGTGCTTTTTCGCTCAGTCCGGCTGAGCCGTGCCCGCGGGTTTTTTATTTGTAGTAGGACACCATTGAACTCGGTCGCAGGACCTTTGGTAGGGGTAATATCGGATGCCCCGCGCTTCCGCAACAGGCGACGATAAACCTTTAAAAGCAGGTCGTCGAGTGTTTCTGCAGTCAGATACATAGTGAAGACACCCTGCTCGACGGGGTGCATCGCCGACGCACCCCAAAATTTTGGTATAAAGGCTGGACCAGAGGTTACTCAAACAACTGTAGCTGAGGGTTGGCTTTAGTTACGGACGCAAGCAGTTCAAGTTTTAGCTGACGGCCACGGTAAACCAGTGTGCGTCGGTCGGCAGCGATAGCTCCTTGGCTCAGGGCCATGGCTCTAACTTCAACCGTAACATCGTAATGAGGCAACGATGCATGGGCTTGGAACCATGCACGCTTCAATCCTAGGGCCCGAGCGAACTGATGCAGTTCATCAAGCGAGTCGGCAACCATATGACACCACTGACTTCCTCGCCAAGCTATTCGAACGTTGTCCACGTAGACCGCCAAAATTTTTCCCAAACTTAGTTTCTGCCGCTGCCTAATGATACTAGAAAACGTTGCACTTTTGTAACAGAAGCGCTGTTAAAGAACGAAATATTGGAGGTTGTTATGGATGCTGAGAAGTCGCGTTGCCGATGACCACAGGCGACAGTTCCAAGGTATCGTTGTTCAGCGAGGAAACCTTTATGTACTGAGCCAGAAGCCGGGCGTCACGTTCCTTTACCTGACGAGGCCATCCCGACTCCGCGGGATGAGTCAGCCTCTTCGTCAAACGCTCACCAATCGTTTTGGCTCCAGGAGCGGTGATGATGAAGTGCACTTCTTTGATACGCCTGTCGACAGACATAGCCCGCATGCTTGCCACCACCTTTGCTAGGTCTCTATCACTTCTCCAGCCATTCTCGACTTCTACCCAGACCAAGCCGTCTAACCGCTGTACTAAGACATCCGGAATTTTGTTCATGGCCACCCCATCAAGGCTGTACGTTAATTGCCCGAGAGGTGACAGACCGGCGCGAATCTCTAGCTCCGACCAAGCGCAGCTATCGGGAAAAAGACCGGCCATCGCCGCATACACCGAGTTGCACGCGGTCCGATGGTTGTGTGCATGCCGTAGCCAATCCCGAGCGTGCGCTTTGCCGTATGGTAGAGGTTCCCCGTGCTTGGCAAGCCAAGCGGCTCCGGCCGTTGTCACCGCCGACAGCTGTTCGCCATTCACGCTGTCACGGTCTCGCCGGGTGACGATGTAGCCGCGCTTAATGAGCCAGCGCAACGTCCGGCCAGCCATTTTTCGAGTGCTCCCATCGCACCGCCACCAGACCATCTTCGCGAGCTGCCGTGTTGTTGCGTAACCTAAGCGCGCTAGCGCCCGGAGCACTAGCACTCGATACTGCATTCCTTGTGTTCGTTTGTTCATGTTCCGCTCCAGAGTGTACGTATCTCCGTATAGCGCTCCCGGCGAGAACATAAACGAATGACAGCCCAAGAGGGTCTCTAACCTTCCTCTTCGCCCACGTCGTGGACTGCGCAGGGAGAAAAACTCCCTTTGCTGCGGGGCGAATTCGGCTTCACGGGCTGGACGCCCTACCGAATTCTTGGCCCTAGGGGGCCACACCGCCTGCGGCCCCGAGCGCGCTCGGGCAACCGGCTCCCGCCAGCGCTCCACCCGTTGGTGTCGCGGTCCCGTGGACTCACCGACCAACCCATCTGCCGTGAAGCCGGCAGCGGGGGCCCTAGGTCGGCGCCCGGCGCAAGCCGGTTGCCCGAGTGCCTCGTGGCCGGGGCTGTACGCCCCCACGAACGGGCCGGCGCTGGGGCGCCTAGCACTCCTGGCCGGATTGCTTCCCGTCCGCGGCTCCCCCAATGCAATGCCTGGCCATGTGCCAGGCATCCCTCCGCGCGCCGGCGCTCCGTGCCCCTCCGGGTTGCTGCTGCGGCGCTAGGGCGCCTGCGCGTCCGGACCTGTGGTTTGACAGTTGCAACGCATCGCGGTGTCGTATGATGTGTTAAGACACCTGCAAAGGGCGGCACAAGCGCCGCCATAGGAACTGGCATATGAGAGCGCTGGGACTTGACCGCGACATGGATGTCGTCCGGCGACGGGACCTGGCCGTAAGGTTAAGTCGACGCATTGCTCTTCGTAGAAGAAATCAAGGTAATGACACTCTTGATATTAGGTGGTCGTAGGGCGCACACGATTGCATGCAAGACCGAACAGCAACTGTTTGAGGTACTCGATACAGATGCCGAAACAGCCGGGAAGCTGGATGGTCTCGGCGACCGCTTTATCTGAGGCCGCAATCACCGAGTGCGCCGGCTAATGCGGTCGCGATGCCGTTTTGGTGACAATCCAAGCAAAAGGGACCAGGGCCGCAAAATGCCGCCCTGGTCTTTCCCCGGCAGAAGCTCGCAACTGCCGCATGTTTGTTCCCTCACTAAGTGTGGACCTCTAGTCGGCGTTACTCGTATCGACAAGGTGCGCGTCCTTGCATACGATTGCACCGGAGAAAGCAAGCATGGGAACACCACGGCCGTGGCGTCAGCTGTATTGGTACCTATTACCGTATAGCGCATCAAGGCGCTCATCTTGGTGCTGCATCCAGAGACGCGGTTCTAGTGCTGCTGTTAGGGTAAGTGCGCGGTTCGCAGGTATGGCCGCGAGCGCGGCGCCCGCGGCCGGATGCCAGCCGTCTTAGCCCGTAATAGATTGGGTCACAGACTCGGCGGCAACAGTACGAGTATAAGCAGACTCGGCAGCAAGGCGTGCCTCGGCCAGCTCTTTACCTTTCGGATTGTAGTAACGCATTGCCATCGAAATAGTTTTCCATCCCATCAGCTTTGCCAATGTCACAGTAGGGACGTGGGGAGCTATGCGCGAAGCCGCTTCATGACGCAAGTCGTGGAAAGTCATGTCAGTAATACCAGCTCGACGGCAGGCCACCCCAAATGCAGCGGCGAGACCCTCACACCCGGAGAATCTCGTAATTCTTCCAGTTGGCGCCAAGCCGGGGTACGCGAGCAGAGCATTTTTCGCAGCCCTAGAGAGTGGCACAGTAATAGGCGAGCCATTCTTGGTCATGCCGACGCAAATTTCGTTCTTCGCAAAATCGATTTTCTCCCAGCGCAGCTCGACGATGTTCCCTGAACGCAGGCCTGTTTCGATTGCCAAGACTATGCAAAGTTCCAGTGAAGGTGCACGCGACATACGAGCAGCGGCCAAGAGGCGTTGTTCTTCATCGTCGACTAAACGGCGGTCGCGGGCAGCACCCGGTCGGGGCATGTTATTTATGTCCGAAATGAAATTTGTGACTGGAATCGACCAAGCCGTGCGAGCTGTGTTGAACACTTTAGACAGCAACGCCAACTCCAGCCTGACGCTGTTGTTGGCTGCTCGCTCGTTCAGCCGCTCATTCGTATACTCTGTGAAATCTACACCGCGAAGACCTGCAAGCGAACGCCCAGAAAGGTGATGCCGTAAGAAGCGTCGAATCGTTACCATCTCTGTCCGATGCGACTTGTTCTTGACAGAAACCTCATTGCCGTACCGAGTAAGCAAATCACCCAAGGTAGTACGTTCGAGCGCACTTCTGTCGACAAAGACGTTGCGGACCATCTCAGATTCGACAACGGAGGCCCAAGCCTCCGCCCGGGCTTTTGTTTCAAACGTCTCGGTTTGGGTTGGGTGCCCTTTGCGGCGGATAACTGCCTGCCATTGATAGAGGCCACGTTTTCGAATACTTGCCATGTCTTGCTCCACAGTTGAGTTGGGGTTGGAGCAGGGGTATAGCGTAGCTGAGGGGGCATGATTGCAGCAAAATTGCAGCAAATATCCCAAAACGACAAAGGCTTACAGCGAAAAACGCTGTAAGCCTTTGATTTTATTGGTGCCGGCTGCAGGACTCGAACCCGCCACCTGATGATTACAAATCAACTGCTCTACCTGATGAGCTAAGCCGGCAATGTAGGCAGAATTATACCCTTATTTGATTCGGGTCAACGTAGGCCGACCGCCTTTTTTCGGTGGTTCGTTGTCGCCGTCGGTTGGATGCGACACCTCGGATGCTGTTTTGGCGGGCACGGACGTCAAACCCGGTGCCGGCGCGTCGGATACCGCCGGCTCGGACGAGGGCAAGGGCGCTGCCGACGGCGCAGGTGCCGCCGCCAGCGTCGGTGCCGAAGACGCCGGCGTATCGGCTGCCGTCGTGCTCACGTCGAACGCCATGCCCTGGCCATTTTCGTTGGCGTAGATCGCCAGCACGTTCTGCACCGGAATGTACAGCTCGCGCGACACGCCGTTGAAACGCGCGCGGAAGGTAATGGCGTCATTGTCCATCTTCAGCCCGGACGTGGCGCCGTAGCTGATATTGAGGATGATCTCGCCTTTCCGCACGTATTCCATCGGAACCGTGGTCGCGGCATCGACCTTGACCGCCAGGTAGGGTGTGTGGCCGCTGTCCGTGCACCATTCGTAGATGGCGCGCAGCAGGTACGGCTTGGTGGAAATGTCTGGCATGTTTGGAATTCGGGTTGCATCGAATTGTTGCATGCCAGTGTAATCCGAATCGCCACGCGGCGTCGGACAACTGGCGTGCAACGGTGTCCTGCAGCGAGCAGGGGCCGCTTAGCGGCGCATCACCTTTTCGGACGGGGTCAGCGCTTCGATGTAGGCCGGTCGCGAGAAAATGCGCTCGGCGTATTTCATCAGCGGGGCCGCGGTCTTCGACAGTTCGATGCCGTAGTGGTCCAGGCGCCACAGCAGCGGGGCGATCGCCACGTCCAGCATCGAGAACTCGTCGCCCAGCATGTACTTGTTCTTCAGGAACAGCGGGGCCAGCGTGGTCAGGCGGTCGCGGATTTCGGCGCGGGCCTTGTCGTGGCTCTTGTCGGTCACCTTGTTGCGCTCGTTTTCGAGCGTGTTCACGTGCACGAACAACTCTTTCTCGAAGTTGAACAGCATCAGGCGGGCACGGGCGCGCATCAGCGGGTCGGCCGGCATCAGCTGCGGGTGCGGGAAGCGCTCGTCGATGTACTCGTTGATGATGTTCGATTCGTACAGGATCAGCTCGCGCTCGACCAGAATCGGCACCTGGCCGTACGGGTTCATCGTCGAGATGTCCTCGGGCTTGTTGAACAGGTCCACGTCGCGCACTTCGAAGTCCATGCCTTTTTCGAACAGGACCAGGCGGCAGCGCTGGGAGAACGGGCACGTGGTGCCGGAGTAGAGAACCATCATGGTTTATAGTTCCTTCAAGAAACAAAGGGGTGAAGGCCAAATGGCTCACCCCGAATAGACATTGCCCGCATTATAACCGGGCAATCAAATCACTTGACGTCTTTCCAATACGAAGCATTCAAGCGCCAGGCCAGGAAGGCGAACAGGGACAGGAACAGCACCACGATCGCACCCAGGCGCTTGCGCAGGTCGCGGGTCGGTTCGGCCATCCATTCCATGTACGCCACCAGGTCGGCCACCTGGGTGTCGAACTCCTGCGGGCTGACGCTGCCCTTCGTGACTTCCTCGAAGCCGGCGAAGCGGTGCACCGTCTTGCCCTTCTCGTGCGGATCGGGTTCCTCGACCATTCTGGCGGTGCGCACGCCCTGCATCTGCCACAGCACGTGCGGCATGGCGACGTTCGGCACCACCAGGTTGTTCCACCCGGTCGGCCGGGTATCGTCCTTGTAGAAGGTGCGCAGGTAGGTATACAGGTAGTCGCCGCCGGTGCCGGCGCCGGAGGCGCGCGCACGGGCGATCACCGACAGGTCCGGCGGCGCCGCGCCGAACCAGGCCTTGGCGTCGTCCGTGCGCATCGCGACCTTCATCATGTCGCCCACCTTCTCGCCCGAGAACAGCAGGTTGTTCTTGATCTGGTCTTGGCTCAAGCCCAGGTCCCGCAGGCGATTGTAGCGCATCGACGATGCCGAATGACAGTTCAGGCAATGGTTGATGAACAACTTGGCGCCGTTCTGCAGCGAGGCGATGTCGGTGCGCTCGGGGGCGCGGTCGAGCGGGAAGGTGCCTTCGTTCGCGAGAACGCATCCGGGCAGCAGCGCAAGCACCGCGATCAGCTTCTTCATGAGATTCATGGTTGTCCTTTGGCTCTATCCAAGTCAATGCGCGGTCCAGGTCACACGCTTGGGCAGCGGCTTGAAGCGGCCCATCGTGCTCCACCATGGCATCAGGAGGAAGAAGCTGAAGTACAGCAGCGTCGCCAGCTGGGCGATCAGCGTGTAGGTCGGGGTTGGCAGCTGGGTGCCGAGGTAGCCGAGCACCAGGAAGCACACGAAGAACACGCCGTACACGGCCTTGTGCCAGCCCGGGCGGTAGCGGATCGAGCGCACCGGCGAGTGGTCGAGCCAGGGCAGCAGCGCCAGGATCACGACGGACGAGCCGAACAGCACCACGCCCCAGAACTTCGCTTCCAGCGTCAGCATCCCGATCTCGAGCACCACGGCCAGCACCGTTACCGCGATCTTGGTGGTGTACGACAGGCGCGAGCGCAGCCAGATGAACACGATGTAGGCGGCCACGCCGGCCATCACCACCCACATGAAGTCGGAGGTGGTGGCGCGCAGCACCGAGTAGAACGGCGTGAAGTACCAGGTCGGCGCGATGTGCGGCGGGGTTTTCAGCGAGTCGGCCGGCAGGAAGTTGTTGTATTCCAGGAAGTAGCCACCCATTTCCGGCGCGAAGAACACTACCGCGCTGTAGATCAGCAGGAACACCGAGACGCCGAAGAAATCCTTGGTGGTGTAGTAGGGGTGGGAGGGAATCGTGTCCACGCCATGGCCGTCCGGTCCCAGGTTGTCCTTCACCTCGATGCCGTCCGGGTTGTTCGAGCCGACTTCGTGCAGCGCGATCAGGTGCGCCGCGACCAGGCCCAGCAGTACCAGCGGGATCGCGATCACGTGGAAGGCGAAGAAGCGGTTCAGGGTGGCGTCCGACACCACGTAGTCGCCGCGGATCCACAGCGAGAGGTCCTGGCCGATGCCGGGGATGGCGCCGAACAGGTTGACGATCACTTGCGCGCCCCAGAACGACATCTGGCCCCAGGGCAGCAGGTAGCCGAAGAAGGCTTCGGCCATCAGGCACAGGAAGGTGGCGAAGCCGAACAGCCAGATCAGTTCGCGTGGCTTGCGGTAGGAACCGTACATCAGCGAACGCGTCATGTGCAGGTAGACCACGATGAAGAAGGCCGAGGCGCCGGTCGAGTGCATGTAGCGCACCAGCCAGCCCCACGGGACTTCCTTCATGATGTATTCGACCGAGCCGAACGCCAGGTTGGAGTCCGGCTTGTAGTGCATGGTGAGAAAGATCCCGGTGACGATCTGGATCACCAGCACCAGCATTGCAAGTGAACCGAAGATGTACCAGACGTTGAAGTTCTTCGGTGCGTGGTAGCGGCCCCACTGTTCCTGCCACAGCTTGGACAGGGGGAAGCGGTCGTCGATCCAGGCCAGCGCCTTCTGGCTTTTCGGTGCGTCGGCCGGGAGTTTTGTTTCCTTGAACGCTGCGCCCATCTTATGCCTCGCCTTTCTCGTCTTTGCCGATCACGATCTTGTTATCGGCCAGGTACATGTACGGGGGGACATCGAGATTGGTCGGTGCCGGCTTGTTCTTGAACACGCGGCCCGCCAGGTCGAAGGTGGAACCGTGGCAGGGGCACAGGAAGCCGCCGTGCCAGTCGTCCGGCAGGTTCGGCTGCGGCCCCTCCTGGAAGCGCGAGGAGGGGGAACAGCCCAGGTGCGAACAGATGCCGACGGTGACCAGCACATCCTTGTGTTCCTTGCGCGCGCGGAATTCGTTTTTCGCGTACTCCGGCACGTCGAGCTGGAAACTCTTTTCGGATTGGGGATCGGCCACCAGGCTGTCGTTCTTCGGCAGCGTGGCCAGCATTTCCGGTGTGCGGCGCAGGATCCAGACCGGCTTGCCGCGCCATTCGACGACTTTCATTTCGCCAGGTTTGACGTCGGAGATATCGACCTCGACGGGCGCGCCGGCTGCTTTTGCCCGTTCGGACGGTTGAAGCGTACTGACCAGGACTCCGGCCGTTGAAACACCGACGACACCACCCGCCGCGCATGTAGCCACGAGCAAGCCTCGCCGGCCTGAATCGACCTGCTTCTCATTACTCATACTAACTCCATTCGTCATCTGCGAAATGTTGCACTGCAATGCCTTGCAATACGTTAAAAGCCATTATTGCAACAATCGATTATATGTGAACAGTTTTGCAAATTAAAGAAAAACGTGCCGCCAATAATCGGACTGCCCAGCCTGCATAATCCGGTGTCGTCCCACAGCGCCATCCAGCCGTGCTGCCCTGCATGCCGTCGGGCTGGCGCGCCTTCCTGTATCATCCCCATGCGATATGCAAAGAACAAGGAGCGCACACATGGCCATGCTGGAAGAATTCAGGAAATTCGCGATCAAGGGCAACGTGGTCGACCTTGCGGTCGGCGTGATCATCGGCGGCGCGTTCGGACGCATCGTCGATTCGTTGGTACAAGACGTCATCATGCCGCCGGTCGGGAAGTTGTTCGGCGGCCTGGATTTCGCAAGTTATTACATTCCCTTGAACCACCAGGCCTACGGCCTGCCGCTGGCCGAGGCCAAGAAGGCCGGTGCCGTGCTGGCTTACGGGAACTTCCTGACCATCCTGCTGAACTTCCTGATCCTGGCTTTCGTGATCTTCCAGATGGTGCGTCTGATGAACCGCTTGCGCAACCAGTTCCAGAAGGCGGAGGACGACAAGCCCGCGCCGGTGCCGCCGACGCCGGAAGACGTCCTGTTGCTGCGCGAAATCCGCGATTCACTGAGAAAATAGGTTCCAGGTTCAGCCATGCGCCGCTACTGGCTCCTGTTCGCGCAAACCGTCACCATCGCGCTGGGCGTGTATGCGGTGATCGCGGCGCTGCGCCTGGGCTGGCCGGGCGGCGATCCGCTGGAGCGTGCGCCGGCGCAGGTCGGGATCGGCACGCCGGGGCGTTCGATCCCGGTGCTACAGGCGCCGGCCCTGGGCGGCGGGCCGGGCAGCTACCGCGATGCGGCCGGACGCGCCATGCCGGCGGTGGTCAACATCCTCACCAGCAAGGCGCTGCGCGAAGCGCATCCCTTGCTGAAAGACCCGTTCTTCCGCCGCTTCTTCGGCGACAAGATGCCGCCGCAGGAGCAGATGGCCAGCCTCGGTTCGGGCGTGATCGTCAGTGCGGACGGCTATATCCTCACCAACAACCACGTGGTCGAGGGCGCCGACGAGATCGAGGTCGGCCTGGCCGACGGGCGCAAGGCCGATGCCAGCGTGGTCGGCACCGATCCGGAAACGGACCTGGCCGTGATCCGCATCAAGGAAAAGAACCTGCCGGTGATCGTGCTCGGCGAACCCGACCAGGCGCGTGTGGGCGATGTGGTGCTGGCCATCGGCAATCCGTTCGGCGTGGGCCAGACCGTCACCCTCGGCATCATCTCGGCGCTGGGACGGAACAACCTGCACATCAATCATTTCGAGAATTTCATCCAGACCGACGCCGCGATCAACTTCGGCAACTCGGGCGGGGCGCTGGTCGACAGCCGCGGCAACCTGCTCGGCATCAACTCGGCGATCTATTCGCAGACCGGCGGCTCGGTCGGCATCGGTTTCGCCATTCCCGTGTCGACCGCGAAGACGGTGCTGGACTCGATCGTCAAGCACGGCCAGGTGGTGCGTGGCTGGATCGGCATCGAATCCCAGGACATCACGCCCGAGCTGGCCGGCAACTTCGGACTCGGACGCGAGCGCGGCGCCATCATCGCCGGCGTCGTGCGCGGCGGCCCGGCCGACCGCGCCGGCATGCGCCCCGGCGACATCCTGCTGGCCGTCAATGGCCGCAAGGTCGGCAACACCAACGACATGATGAACCTGATCGCCGAACTGCCGCCCGGCGACAAGGCGCCGATGACCGTGATGCGCAAGCACCGCGAGACGACCCTGACCGTCACGGTGGGGCGCCGGCCGCGCCAGACCCCCTGATTTTCCTATAACCTGTTACCGGAACTTCCATGCACCTGCGTGACCTGACGCAATTTCTTACCGAGCTCAAAGACAACAACACCCGTCCCTGGTTCGTCATGAACAAGCCCCGCTACGACATCCTGCGGGCCGAGTTCGTGGACGTGCTGGCCGAACTGATCCGGGAAATCGGGACCTTCGACCGCCAGGTCATCGCCTGCGACCCGAAGAAGGCGATGTTCCGTTTCCAGCGCGATACCCGTTTTTCGCACGACAAGACGCCCTACAAAAACCATTTTTCGGCCGGGATCGCGCCGGGCAACAAGCGCCGTCCCAGCGAGGGCGGCGGCCCAACCTATTATTTCCATATCGAAGCCAACGGTACGCTGCTGTTCGGTGCCGGCGAATACCTGCCGCCGGCGGCACGCTTGAAGGCGATCCGCGAGCACGTGGTCAACGATGCGACAGGATTCTCGAAAATGTTGAAGAATAAACATCTGCGCGAAACCTATGGCGACCTGAATCCGGAAGACAAATTGCAGCGCCCGCCGAAAGGCTTCGACCCGAACCATCCGCTGGTCGAATACCTGAAGCTCAAAAGTTATTTTGTCTGGATCGAAACCCCGCTGGACATCAATGCGCCGGAACAACTGGTGCCCCGGCTCGCGCAGGGATTCAAGGATGCCACCGCGCTCGTCACCTGGCTGCGCGGGGTGCCGCAAACTTACGACGAGTAATCATTGGAGAGAAACATGGCCTTGCAACATGCAGTATCGGGTGAACGGATCGCGCTCCAGCGCGGCGAGGACGACATCGCGAACTTCACGTCGATCGCGTTGATCAAGACCGATCACATGGAACTGATCCGGCTGGTGCTGCCGAAGGACAAGCCGATGCCGGAACACTGGGTCGAGGGAGAAATGACCTTGCTGTGCCTGGAAGGCGAGATCGTGTTCCAGGCCCACGGCCGCACCACGATCCTGAAGCCGAACGAGATGGTGTACCTCACCGGCGGCGAACCGCACGCGATCAGCGCCAACGAGGATGCGGTGGGCTTGATGACGATCCTGCTGCACCCGGGCGACAACAGCGGCGGCCCGACCGGACGCAGCGCGCCGAACGTCTGACGCTGCGGCACGCCATTCGCATGGCAAGCCGGTGCTGACGGGTAGAAGGGGTAGGGTGGACGGCTTGCCGTCCACGCGATGATGGCTGGCGGACGCGTCCACCCTCCACGACTTACGTCAGCTCATTGCGCGGATCCCGCGCCAATAATTGCCCGGCCATCTCGGCCGCGGGAATCCCGTCGAACAGCACACCGGCCACCGCATGCGTGATCGGCATGTCGACGCCCATCTTGCGCGACAGTTCGCGCACGGCCTTGGCGCAGGGCACGCCTTCCGCCACGTGGCCCAGTTCGCGCACGATGGTGTCCAGTTGCTTGCCCTCGGCCAGCGCCAGCCCGACGCGGCGGTTGCGCGATAAATCGCCGGTGCAGGTCAGGATCAGGTCGCCCATCCCGGTCAGGCCCATGAAGGTGGCGGCCTGGCCGCCCAGCGCGGTACCCAGGCGGGTGATTTCAGCCAGGCCGCGCGTGATCAGGGCCGCGCGCGCATTCAGGCCCAGGCCGAGGCCGTCGGCGGCCCCGGTGGCGATGGCGAGGATGTTTTTCACGGCGCCGCCGACTTCCACGCCAACCATGTCGTCGCAGGCATACACACGCATATTGCCGCCATGCACCAGACTGACCACGCGCTCGCGCAGTGCGGCCGAGGCGGAGGCCACGGTCAGCGCGCATGGCAGGCCGCGCGCCACTTCCTGGGCGAACGACGGGCCGGACAGGGCGGCGCCGGGGATGGCTTCGCCCAGCACCTCCTGCACGACCTGGTGCGGCAACAGGCCGGTGTCGTACTCGAACCCTTTGCAGAGCCAGACGATGTTCGGAATGGCGCGGCCCTTCAGTTGCTGCAGCAGCGGACGCAGTCCGGCCACCGGGCAGGCCGCGATCAGCAGCGGGGCGGCGTCCGACGCGACGGTCGTGACGTGCGCGATCGCTTCCTCGACATCGGCGCTGATCCGCAGGCTCTCGGGAAACGGAAAACCGGGCAGGTAATCGGTGTTCTCGCGCGCGGCGGCGCTGCGCGCCATTTGTGCGGGGTTGCGGCCCCACAGCAGGACGTCGTGGCGCGCGGCCAGCGCGAGCGCGACCGCCGTGCCCCAGGCGCCGGCGCCGAGGACGGTAATGTTCTGGACTTGTTTGGCTTCGTGCATAGGAATGGGAAATAAAGGCCGGGCGTCGGTTACATGCCCCAGACCTCGGATGCCTTGATGTAGCCGCTGATGCCGTCGCGGTGGCGCACGCGCACCCAGGGGCCGGTTTCCGGATCGACCAGTTCGAGCAGGACGTTCTTGTCGGCCGTCATGACGACCGGCGCGCTGTCGTCGGGCGTCGCACGCACCTTGGCGGACGTTACCTTGACGATCACGTTGCGTTTCGCGGACAGGCCGCGCAATTCGGTCCAGGCCATGTCGCCCGCGGCATCGCGCACCTTGACCCAGTCGCCGTAGCTGAGCACGACCTCGAGCGGCATGCCGCTGGGGGCGACGAACAGTTTGCCGCCCTTGGGCGACGGGGCGTCGTACAGGACCACGGGACGCGCGCCCACGGTCTTGAAGTCGAACGCATGCGCGCCGAACGAGGCCAGCAACAGCAGGCCGCCGCAGAGCAGGCGGGGAAGACGCAGGGTAAAACGCATGAGGGCCTTTGGGAAAACGAAATACGCCAAAAGGCAGGGCAGGTTCCAGGTGCCATCCTGCAAGGACAACACCCGAAACCGATGAGGTGCTACAACTAAACTACGGTATTACTGGATGCCGGCCGGGGTGCCTGCGGTGCCAGCCTGCGCGGCCAGCGCTTCGCGGCGCTGCTGGTAGAACACCTCGAAGTTGATCTCGGCCAGGTGCACGGGCGGGAAGCCGGCACGGGTGATCACGTCGGCGATATTGCTGCGCAGGTAAGGATAGATGATGTTCGGGCAACCGATGCCCAGCAGCGGATCCATCTGGTCAGCCGGGATGTTGCGGGCTTCGAAGATGCCACCCTGCTTGCCTTCGACCAGGAAAGCGACCTTGTCCTTGACCTTGGCGGTCACGGTGATGGTCACGGTCGATTCGTAGATGCCATCGGCGATGGCTTCGGCGCCGACGTCCAGCGAAACCTCGATGGTCGGGGCTTCCTGCTCGAGAAAGATCGCCGGGGAATTCGGTTGCTCCAGCGACAGATCCTTCAGGTAGATACGCTGGATTTGGAATACGGGTTGCAGGTTTTCGTCAGCCATGGAATGCTTTCGTTTAATTGTAAGAAGAACAGCTAGCGCCATTCCAGAAGCTGAGATCCTTGGATCTCAAAGCGTCGGCAATTGTATCAAAACCAATTCGGTTGCAATAGGCATTCTGGGACAACTTCGGCGCCCCCTCGGACCGCCGTGCGGGCGGGACGGGCGCCGCCCGTTCCGTCATGCCATCAAGCTGTTTCGCCCTTCAGCAGGGGATCCAGGCGGCCCGCCTGGTCGAGCGCGTACAGGTCGTCGAAGCCGCCGACATGGGTGTCGCCCACGTAGATTTGCGGCACGGTGCGGCGGCCGGTGCGCTGCATCATGATGACGCGCTGTTCCGGGTCGAGGTCGACGCGAATGCGTTCGATTTCAGTCACGCCCTTGGCTTCCAGCAGGCGCTCGGCGCGTACGCAATAAGGGCAGCTGGCGGTGTGGTAGAGAACAACGTGGGCTGTCATGGTAGTTCCTTTCGATTATTTGGTGACGGGCAGGCCGGCAGCCGTCCAGGCCGCGATGCCGCCTTCCAGGCTATAGATATCTGCGAATCCTGCCGTTTTCAACTGGCGCTCCGCCTTGGCGGTCCGGCTGCCGTTCTTGTCGACCACGATCACGGTCTTGATCTTGGTCTTGTCGAGCTCGCCGATTCGATTGCCCAAGTCTGCCAGCGGAATGTTTTTCGCGTCGCGCAGGTGTCCGGCGGCGAACTCGTCGGCGCTGCGCACGTCGATCACGGCGGTGGATTTGCCGCGGTTGATCAGCTGGGTGACCTGCATGGTCGTGGCCAGCCGGCCGCGCGGGCCCACCGAGGTCCACAGCAAGGCAAGACCGGAAATCACGACGACCGCAACGGTAGGAAGATGCTCAAGGATGAAATTCACGAAGGTTCCGTTGGTTGAACTGAATCAGCGCATTATAAAATAGAAGTAGGCCGGTATTTTTTCTGCGAACTTTTTCAAGAAGAGCTTATGTACAAAATCGTATTCATGCGCCACGGCGAATCCACCTGGAATCTGGAAAACCGTTTTACGGGCTGGACCGACGTCGACCTGACCGCCAAAGGCGTCGAGGAAGCGAAGACCGCCGGGCGCCAGCTGCGCGAAGCCGGCTTCACTTTCGACCTGGCGTATACCTCGGTACTGAAGCGCGCGGTCCGCACCCTGTGGCTGGCCATGGACGAAATGGACATGATGTGGCTGCCGGTCAAGAACGACTGGCGCCTGAACGAGCGCCACTACGGTGCCCTGCAGGGCCTGGACAAGGCCGAGACCGCCGCCAAGTTCGGCGACGAGCAGGTGCTGGTCTGGCGCCGCAGCTACGACACCCCGCCGCCGGCGCTGGAAGCAGGCGACGAGCGCACCTCGTTCGCCGACCCGCGCTATGCCGGCCTGGACAAAGCCAGCATCCCGCTGACCGAATGCCTGAAGGATACCGTGGCGCGCGTGATGCCGGCCTGGGACGAGGAAATCGCCCCGGCCATCCGCGCGGGTAAAAACATCCTGATCTCTGCCCACGGCAACAGCCTGCGCGCGCTGATCAAGATGCTCGATAACATCAGCGACGCCGACATCGTCGGCCTCAACATCCCGAACGGCACCCCGCTGGTGTACGAACTGGATGCCGACCTGAAGCCGATCCGCCATTACTACCTGGGCGACCAGGACGCGATCGCCGCCAAGATGGCCGCCGTGGCAAACCAAGGGAAGGCGAAGTAAGTCTTGCGTTTCCCCGTATCGAAGTCCGCCGCCGGCAAGCTGCTGTGCGGCTTGCTGGCTTGCGCGCTTGCCTTTGGGCCGGTCCAGGCCGAGCCGCGCAAGAGCGCCCGTCCGACCGGGTCGCGCCCGACCGAGCGCAGCAAGCAGAAGGCAGCTGCCGAAGCCTCGCGCGCCGCCATCCAGCAAAAGCTCGGCGCGCTGAAGAAGGACATCAGCCGCACCGAGAGCGAAAAGGAAGACGCGGCCGACGAGCTGTCCGCTTCCGAAGAAAAAATCTCGGACGCCAACCGCGCGCTGCGCGAGCTGTCCGACGAACAGGTGGCGACCAATGCCAGGCTGCGCGCGCTCGCCAGCGAGCAGAACGAGCTGGAAAACACCATCGCCGCCCAGAAACAGCAACTGGCCAAGATGTTGCGTGAGCACTATGTTGCTGGCAACGAAGACCGCGTCAAGCTGCTGCTGTCGGGCGACAACCCGAACCGCATCAACCGCGACCTGCAATTGATGGCCTACGTGTCGCAGGCCCAGGCGAAGTTGCTGACTTCGCTGCGCGGCAACCTGGCGGCGGTCGAGGCGAACCACGCGTCGACCCAGAACGCCAAGGACGAACTCGAGGAAATCGCCCAGGAACAGCGCGACCAGAAAGCGCTGCTGGAAAAGGAAAAGGCCAAGCGCGCGACCCTGCTCGCCAATTTGTCGAGCAAGCTGGCGACCCAGCGCAAGGAGGCCAGCAGCCTGGAGAAGGACGAACAGCGCATGAGCGGCCTGGTCGACGAGCTGACCCGCCTCATCCGCGAGCAGGAAATCGCCGCCGCCGCCGAGAGAAAGCGCCAGCAGGCGCTGGCCGCCGCGCGCGCAAAAGCCGCCGCCGAAGCCAAGGCGCGCGCGCTGGCCCGCGCCAAGGCGCTGCAGGCCGAGCGCGAACGCCTGGCGCGCGAAGCGGCCAAGACCGGCAAGCCGGCGAAACCGCTGCCGGTGCCGCAGGAACCGAAAGTGGCGGACGAACCGGCGCCGGAAGAAAAGGCGCCGCCGCCGCAGCGCAGCGCCGACACCGCGCTGGCGTCCAACCTGCCGAGCGGCGCCTTCGAGAGCCTGCGCGGGCGCATGCCGGCGCCGGTGGCCGGCAGGGTCGCGGCGCGCTTCGGCACCAAGCGTGCCGACGGGCCGGCCTGGCGCGGCATTTTCTTCAAGGCGTCCGAAGGCGCCGAGGTGCGCGCGGTGGCGCCGGGCCGCATCGCCTATGCCAAGTGGATGCGTGGCTGGGGCAACGTAATCATCATCAACCATGGCGGCGAATATTTGTCGATTTATGGCTTCAATGAAACGCTGGTGAAACAAGCGGGTGATACCGTGAAGGCCGGCGACGTCATTGCCACGGCCGGCAATACCGGTGGCAACGAGGAATCGGGGCTATACTTCGAGCTCAGGCATCTGGGCAAGCCGATCGACCCGGCGGGCTGGGTCAAATTCTAGGGCGGTTCACGGAACAAGCATGGGCAACAAACTCAAGAACTTCGGTCTGATCGGCATCGGCATGGTTGCCGGGGTGGCCGCGTCGGTCCAGTTGTCGGCGCTCGCGCAAAAGGGCGGCGAGGCCCCGTTGCCCCTGGACGAACTGCGCCAGCTGGCCGATGTCTACGGCCTGATCAAGAGCGACTACGTCGAAAAGGTCGACGACAAGAAGCTGCTGTCCGAAGCCATCGCCGGCATGGTCGCCTCGCTCGACCCGCATTCGGTCTACCTGGACCAGAAGGACTTCGCCGACATGCAGGAAGAGGTCGCCGGCAAGTTCGTCGGCATCGGCGTCGAGGTCGCCATGGAAGACGGCTACGTCAAGATCGTGACCCCGATCGAGGACACGCCCGCCTACCGCGCCGGCATCAAGGCCGGCGACCTGATCACCCGCATCGACAACGTGCCCGTGAAAGGCCTGGCGCTGGACGAAGCCATCAAGCGCATGCGTGGCGAAGCGCACAGCAAGGTGATGCTGACCATCGCCCGCCGCGGCGCCGACGCGCCCTGGGTGGTGCCGGTCGAGCGCGAGGAAATCAAGGTCGCCAGCGTCAAGGGCCGCATCGTGGAGCCGGGCTATGCCTGGTTGCGCATCAGCCAGTTCCAGGAAGAGACCGTGGACGAGCTGGCCGCCAAGGTCAGGGAACTGTATGCCCAGAACCCGGCCATCAAGGGCCTGGTGCTGGACTTGCGCAACGATCCCGGCGGCCTGCTGCCGAGCGCGATCGGCGTCTCCAGCGCCTTCCTGCCGCAGAACGAGGTGATCGTCTCGACCCGGGGCCAGTTGCCGGAATCGAATGCCGTCTTCTACGGCCGGCGCGAGTTCTACGCGATGAAGCCGGGCGCCGATCCGCTCTCGAAGCTGCCGGCGGCATTGAAAACCGTGCCGATGGTGGTGCTGGTGAATACCGGTTCGGCCTCGGCTTCTGAAATCGTGGCCGGCGCGCTGCAGGACTACAAGCGCGCCATCGTGCTGGGCAGCCAGACCTTCGGCAAGGGCTCGGTGCAGACGCTGCGCCAGCTGACCGAGGACACGGCCGTGAAACTGACCACGGCGCGCTACTACACGCCGAAGGGCCGCTCGATCCAGGCGCTGGGCATCGTGCCCGACCTGAAGGTCGACGAAACGGCGGAAGGCGACGGTTTGAACGCGCTGCAGGTGCGCGAAGCCGACCTCGACCACCACCTGGCGAACGAGGGCGACAAGACCGTCACCGCGTCGGCTGCCGCGGCGGGCAATGCCAAGGCGCGGCGCGACGAGCTGGAAGAAGAGCAGCGCGCGCTGGCCCTGCTGAAGACCGCCAAGCCGCTCGAGTTCGGCGGCAAGGACGATTTCCAGCTGGCCCAGGCGATCAACCATTTCAAGGGCTTGCCGGTACGCCTGGCCAAGGCCGATCCCGACACCGACAAGGCGGCGCCGGCCCTGTTGCCGGGCGCGGAACAGAAGCCGCCCGAGCTCAAGGGCGCGCCGAAGAAATAATGCACGACCAGCAATTGCTGCGCTATTCGCGCCATATCCTGCTCGACGAGGTCGGCATCGAGGGCCAGCAGCGCGTGCTCGCTGCGCACGCGCTGATCGTCGGCGCCGGCGGCCTCGGTTCGCCGGCCGCGCTGTACCTGGCCGCCAGCGGCGTCGGCCGCATCACCCTGGTCGACGACGACACGGTCGACTTGACCAACCTGCAGCGCCAGGTGATGCATACCAGCGCGCGCGTCGGCCAGCCCAAGGTCGAGTCCGGTCGCGAGGCCCTGTTGCAGATCAACCCCGAGATCGAGGTGGTCGCCTTGCGCGAACGGGTGGGGCCGGCGCGCCTGGCGGAACTCGTCGGGTCCGCCGATGTCGTACTCGACTGCAGCGACAACTTCGCGACCCGGCATGCCGTCAACCGCGCCTGCGTCGGCGCCGGCGTGCCGCTGGTGGCCGGCGCCGTGATCCGCTTCGATGGCCAGGTCTCGGTCTACGACATGCGCGATCCGGCTTCGCCCTGCTACGCCTGCCTGTTTCCGCCGGATAGCCGCTTCGAGGATGCCGCCTGCAGCACCATGGGCGTGTTCGCGCCCCTGGTCGGCGTCATCGGTGCGGTGCAGGCGGCCGAAGCGCTGAAACTGCTGGCCGGGATCCGGCCGTCGCTGGCGGGGCGCCTGCAAATGCTGGAGGGCCGGGCGATGGAATGGAGCGAGGTCAGGGTGGCGCGCAATCCCGGCTGTCCGGTCTGCGCGCACAGGGGCTGATGGGGCATGCCGGCGGATAATAAGGTGTCATCCGTCCGGGTCTGTCTTACAATTGGAAAAGCTTGTGAAGTGCCCTGTGCCAGGCAATCCGACTTATACTAGATCGATTTTCCCGACTTTTATTCTCAAATTGAGCCCTATGCAAAATGTTTCGCAACGCCTGAAGCAGCGCCGCAAGCAACGCGGCTTCACCCTCGTCGAGATCATGGTGGTCGTGGTCATCATCGGCATCCTCGGCGCGCTGGTGGTGCCCAAGCTGCTGGGCCGTACGGGCGAATCGCGCGTCACCGCCGCCCGCGTCGATATCGCGACGATGATGTCGGCACTCAAGCTTTATAAACTGGACAACCAGCGCTACCCGACCACCGAGCAGGGCCTGCAGTCGCTGGTCCAGAAACCGACCAGCGGCCCGGCCGCCAATGGCTGGAAAGAGGGCGGCTACGTCGAGCGCCTGCCGAAGGACCCGTGGGGCAACCCCTACCAGTACCTGTCGCCCGGCCTGCACGGCGAGGTCGACATTTTCTCCCTGGGCGCGGACGGCCAGCCGGGCGGCACCGGCGAGGATGCCGACGTCGGTTCCTGGGAAAATAAATAAGCCAGCCGCTAAGCCAGCCCGAGGAGTGTCGATGCCGATGACCACGCGCGCGCGCGGCTTCACCCTGGTGGAGATCATGGTCGTGATGGTCATCATCGGCATCACGCTGGGGCTGGTATCGCTCAACGCCATCCCGAGTCCGCGCCAGGACTTGCAGGACGAGGCGCGCCGCCTGTCGCTGCTGCTGCAGCTGGCGCGCGACGAGGCCATCGTGCGCAATCGCCCGGTCACCTTCGAGGCCACGCCCGAGCGTTATCACTTCCTGGTACGCAACGAAACGCGCTGGGACCCGATCGCCACCGACGACCTGCTGCGCGAGCGCGCCTTCCGCAATGCACCGCTGACCCTGCTGCTGGAACCGAGCAGTGCCGGCACCGCCAATCCGCTGCGCATCACCTTCGGCCGCGAACCGGTCGACAAGCCCTTCCTGCTCACCTTGGCCAGCGGCGACATCCGTGTCGCCATCCGGGCCGACGGCGTCGGCCACTTCACGGTCGAATGAGCCCGCCATGAACATCCGACCGCCATCGAAGCAGCGCGGCTTCACCCTGCTCGAAGTGCTGGTGGCGCTGGTCATCGTCGGCACCGCGCTCGGCGCCGGCCTGCGCGCGGTCGGCAGCCTGAGTTCGAACAGCGCTGGCCTGCGCACCGCGATGATGGCGACCTGGTCGGCCGAGAACCGCCTGGTGCAGATCCGCCTGGCGCGCGAATTCCCGGAAATCGGCAAGCGCGGCTTCGATTGCCCGCAGGGCGACCTGCACCTGGTGTGCCAGGAAGAAGTCATCGTCAGCCCGAACCCGCGCCTGCGCCGGGTCGAGGTGTCGGTGTTCGACATCGAAAACCCGAACCGGCGCATCGTGAAACTGGTGCAGCTGGTGCTGAGGCCGCGGACATGAACCCTACGCCAAGGGCGCAGCGCGGTTTCACGCTGGTCGAGCTGCTGGTCGCGATCAGCATCCTGGCCATCGTGGCCGTGCTCGGCTGGCGCGGCCTGGACAGCATCGTGCGCGCCCGCGCCTCGCTCACCGCGCAGATGGAAACCACGCGCGGCATGCAGCTCGCCTTTGCCCAGCTGCAGAGCGACTGCGAGCACATCACTCGTCCCGAGGTCATCAACAACCGCCCGTTCCTGCTCACCGGCACCGACCGCATTACCCTGGTGCGCGAAGTATTCACCGAGAACCAGCCGTCGCGCATGCAGGTGGTGGCCTACCGCGTCGTCAACGGCGCGCTGCTACGGCGCGAATCGAACGTGACGCGCGACCTGGCCGAGCTCGACGCACTGTGGCAGGCCTCGGTCAGCGACACCAATACCAGCGGTTCGGTGGCGCTGCAGAACGGCGTGGCCGGGATGCAGGTGCTGGTCTGGCAGAACGGCGGCTGGCGCCAGGCGGTCACCCAGGTCGCCGCCAATGCCACTATCGTGGCGCAATCGACCGGGGTCAATCCGAACCCGACCGGCCTGCAGGTCGCCTTGCTGCAGCAGGGGCAGGAAGTCCCGTTGAGTAAATTCTTCCTGGTGGGAGAGCCATGATGGCGCGCCGTCCATACCCGCCGCTGCCCCGCTGGAAAGAACGCGGCGTCGCCGTGATCACCGCTTTACTGCTGACCACGCTGGCGGTGGCGATCGTCGCCAGCCTGTTCTGGCAACAGCAGGTGCAGGTACGCTCGATGGAAAACCAGAGACTGCACCTGCAGACCAAATGGATCCTGCGCGGCGCGCTCGACTGGGCGACGCTGGTGCTGGACACGTTCCGGGGGCAGTCCTATACCAGCCTTGACCAGGCATGGGCCACGCCGCTCGCGGAAACCCGGCTCGACCAGTACATCGAGCGCGAGCGGGTGGCGGGCGAAACCTTCGACGCCACCCTGTCCGGCAGCGTCATGGATGCCTGCTCGCGTTACAATTTGCGCAACCTGGCGAATGAAAACGGCACCGGCCGCGATGCCGAGAACACCGAGGTGTTCGAACGCCTGCTGCGTAACCTGCAACTGCCGCAAACGCTGGCCGGCAAGACCGCGGATTACGTGGTCGCGGCCCTGCCGGTGAAGCCCGTGCCGGATGGGGGCGACGCTAACAATCCGACGCCGACGCCGACGCCGACGCCGACGCCGACGCCGACGCCGACGCCCAAGCGCTCGAGCACGGTGACGGGCAAGCCGATCCAGCTGCTGCAGGTGGACGATTTGCTGTCGATCCCGGGCTACACGCCCGAATTGGTCGCGCGTTTGCGCCCGTTCGTGACCGTGCTGCCGGAGCGGGCGCCGGTGAACGTCAACACGGCGCCGCCGGAAGTGCTGGCGGCATTGGTGAACGGCATGTCGCTGTCGGAAGCGAACACGCTGGTGGCGCGGCGCAAGCAGGTGCCGTGGCGCGATATCAACCAATTTGGGGCCGAATTGAATGGGAAAAACCTGGGGCCGGACACGGCCGGCGTCAACAGCAGCTGGTTCCTGGTAAGCAGCCGCATCCGGCTCGACCGTGCCGCCCTCGATGCCGAGGCGTTGTTGCAGCGTGGTGGTGGCGGCACCACGGTGGTCTGGATCCGCCAGGATTAATACAAGAAAGCGAGACGGTTTGACTACACTCTATATCCGGCACCCGGCCCGCGCCGAAGGCGAACATGCGCTGAGCCGCTTCGCCCTCGTCAACGACGGTGGCGTCATCGAGCAGCAGGGCGAAGGCCCGCTGCGCAACCTGGGCGACCTGGTGGGCACCGCGCGCCGGGTCGTGCTGCTGCTGGCCGGCGCCGACGTGTCGCTGCTGGCGGTGCAGGCGCCGCCGCTGTCCGGCGCGCGCCTGAAGGCAGCGCTGCCGGCGCTGGTCGAGGAGCACATCCTGGGCGACCCCGAGGATTCCGTGCTGGTGGCCGCGCCCGAGCAGCCCGACGGCACCCGCCCGATCGCGGTGGCCGACCGCGACTGGCTGGAAGCCATCGTGCGCGCGCTGCTGGCCCAGGGCGCGCGCGCGGTTGCCGCCATCCCGGCCCAGCTGTGCCTGCCGCTGCAGCCGGGCAGCGTGTCGGCCGCCGTCGAAGGCGGCGAGCTGACCCTGCGCCAGGGCCTGTACCAGGGCTTCGGCCTGGCGCTCGATGCGACCCCGGCGGTGGTGCTGCAGACCGCGCGCGCCTTCAGCGGCGACGCCCCGCTGGTGCTGTACGTGCCGCGCAGCCAGCTCGGCGAATACCAGGTGCTGGCCCAGGAAGCCGGTCCAGGCATCACGCTCGAGGCCGACGACTGGGCGCACTGGATCGCCGCCTCGCGCAGCACGGTGCTCGACCTGGTGAGCGGCCTGGGCGCGGCCGGCGCCCCGGTGCGCGACTGGCGCCGCTGGCGCTGGCCGCTGCGGCTGGCGCTGCTGGCGCTGGCGGTCAACCTGGTCGGCCTGAACCTGGACTGGCTGCGCCTGCGGCGCGAGGCCTCCACCGTGCGCCAGTCGATGACCCAGACCTTCCGCCAGGTGTATCCGCGCGAGACCGCGATCCTCGATCCGGTGCTGCAGATGCGCCAGAACATCGCGCGCGCGCGCGCCAGCACCGGCGACGTGGCGCCCGACGAATTTACTTACCTGGCGTCGGCGTTCGGCGAAGCAGCACGATCCGGCGGACGCCAACCCGGTATTACATCAATTGAATACCGCGAACGCGCGTTGTCGGTCAAAGTCAAACCCGAAACGGTCGACCCTGGTTTGACCGGCCAATTGCGCACTGCCCTGGCCACGCGCGGGTTGAGCCTGGAAGAAACAGCACCGGGTAACTGGATCATCCGCAGCACCGGCGGCGCGGGCGCCGGCACCGGCAGCGCCACAGCAAGCAGCACGGGAGCCACGCAATGAGTTTCGCCACCACCATCGCCCAGTACCGCGAACGCGCCAACGCGCTCTGGCTCGCGCGCACCGACCAGGAACGCCGCTTCCTGGCCGTGGGCGGCGCCGTCGTGCTGCTGGCCGTGCTCTACCTGCTGCTGGTCGACCCCGCCGTCGAGGGTCGTGCCCAGCTGCGCCGCCAGCTGCCCCAGCTGCGCCAGCAGGCGGCCGAACTGCAGGCCATGGCCCAGGAAGCGAACGCGCTGGCGCGCGCCCCCGCCACCCAGCTCACGCCGATCACGCGCGAGACCGTCAGCACCAGCCTGAGCGGGCGCGGCCTCACGCCGCAGTCGCTGTCGATGACCGGCGAATACATCAAGCTGCAACTGAATAACGTGCCCTTCGCCGGTCTCGCGACCTGGCTCGACGAGCAACGCCGTGCCAACCGGGTGCTGGTGCAGGACGCCACCGTCACCGCCTTGCCCGTGGCCGGCCAGGTCGATGCCAGCCTGACGCTGCGGCAGAACACCGGCGCCGCCCAATGAAGCGGGCGTTGTCGTGGGGCCTGCTGGCCGCGCTGGCGGTCGTCTTCACGGTGCTGGCCTTCCTGCCGGCGGCGTGGCTGGGACCGATCGTCGAACGCCAGACCGGCGGCCGTTTGACTCTCGGGGATGCGCAGGGTACGCTGTGGCGCGGCTCAGCCTTTGTCGGCGGCGCGCCGGGCGAGGGCGGGGCGGTCACGCCGCTGCTGCCGGGCCGTTTCAGCTGGCGCCTGTCGCCGCTGGTGCTGTTCGGGCAAGTCAGCATGGACCTCGCCAACGGCCAGGCGCTGGCCCAGCCGGTGCGCATCAGCGGCAGCTGGTCGCAATGGCAGGTCAGCGCCGGCGAACTGCTGCTGCCGGCCGAGGGCTTGTCCGGCCTGGGGGCGCCGCTGAACACGCTGGCGCCGTCGGGCGCCATCCGGCTGTCGTGGAACTTGCTGGACATCGCGCGCCAGGGCCAGTCGGTGGCGGTGAGCGGGCGCACGGTGCTGTCCCTGAGCGACATGGGATCACGCATGAGTCCGATCAAACCATTGGGCAGCTACGAGATGGCAATGGATTGGCGCGGCCAGCAGGCCGACCTCACCCTGCGCACGGTACGGGGTGCACTTTTGCTGTCCGGTAGTGGTGCACTGGAAAATGGCCGCTTGCGCTTTTCGGGGCAGGCAGCGGCGGCCCAAGGATATGAAGACACGCTGGGCAACCTGCTCAACCTGCTGGGCCAGCGCCGAATGGTGAACGGCAAGAACATAATCGCGTTAGAGTTCAGATAATGAAAAAAACCCAGGCAGTTGCCAAATCCCGTATTTCGCACGTCCCGGCCATGCGCCGCATCGCCGCCGGCGCCATGCTGTCCTGCGCCCTCGTCACGGCGCTGCCGCCGCTGACGGCGTTCGCCCAGGAAGGCGGCGCGGCGCTCAACTTCGTAAATGCCGACATGGAATCGGTGATCAAGGCGGTCGGCCATTACACCGGCATGACCTTCATCATCGACCCGCGCGTCAAAGGCACGATGAGCCTGGTCTCGGAACGCACGCTGACCAAGGCCCAGGCCTTCTCGCTGCTGACCTCGCAATTGCGCCTGCAGGGCTACGCGGTGGTCACCGGCGACGGCTACGCCAAGGTGGTGCCGGAAGCGGAAGCCAAGCTGCAGTCGTCGCCGACCCAGGTCGGCGTCGGCGGTTCGCGCGCCCGCGGCGACCAGATCGCGACCCAGGTCTACCGCCTGCAGCATGAATCGGCGGCCAACCTCACCGCGGTGCTGCGTCCGCTGATCTCGCCGAACAATTCGATCATGGCCGATCCGGGCAACAACAGCCTGGTGGTCACCGACTATGCCGACAACCTGCGCCGCCTGTCGAAGATCATCGCCGCGCTCGACGCGCCGGCCACCAGCGACCTCGACGTGATCCCGATCCGCAACGGCATCGCCAGCGACGTCGCCACCCTGGTCACGCGCCTGATGGAACCGAGCGCCGGCGGCGACTCGGGCCGCGTCACCGTGCTGGCCGATGCGCGCACCAATTCCGTGGTCGTGCGCGCGCCCTCGGTGGCCCGCGCCAACATGGCCAAGAGCCTGATCGCCAAGCTCGACCAGCCGACCAGCGAACTCGGCAATATCCACGTGGTGTACCTCAAGAATGCCGACGCCAGCAAGGTCGCCCAGACCCTGCGCGCCGTGGTGTCGCAGGATGCGTCGGCGGTGCCGGTGCAGCAGCAGGGCACCGCGGGCGGCTCGATCCAGTCCGCCACCGCGGGCGGCAGCGGGAGCGGCAGCGGCGGCGGCCTGGGTGGCGGCCTGGGCGGCAACCAGCAGCAGAACAGCATCGGCGCCGGCGGGACCGGCGGCACCTTCGCCCAGCAGAGCCAGGCCACGGCCGGCGGCGCCGGCGGCGCCCAGGGCTCGGGCTTCATCCAGGCCGATGCCTCGACCAACAGCCTGATCATCACCGCGCCGGACGCGCTGTACCGCAACCTGCGTTCCGTCATCGACCTGCTCGACGTGCGCCGCGCCCAGGTCTACATCGAGGCGCTGGTGGTCGAGGTCAACGCCGCCAAGGCATCGGAATTCGGCGTGCAGTGGCTGGGCCTGTCCGGCAACGAAACCAGCAAGTACCGCGTCGGCGCGCTGCAGTCGTTCGCTACCAACGGCAGCAACAACATCGTCAACCTGGCGGCGGCGGCGCAGGGCGGCCTGTCCGGCGCCAGCGGATCGGCGATCCCGACCCTGGGCGGCCTGTCGGTCGGCATCTTCCGCCAGATCAACGGCGAACTCGGCCTGGGCGCGATCGCGCATGCCCTTGAAACCGACGGCGACACCAACATCTTGTCCACGCCAAACATCATCACGCTGGACAACGAACTGGCCACGATCAAGGTCGGCCAGAACATCCCGATCCTGACCGGTTCGTTCACCACCACGGCCAGCGGTTCGAGCAACCCGTTCCAGACCATCGACCGCAAGGATATTGGCCTGCTGCTGAAAGTGCGCCCGCAGATCTCCGAAGGCGGTACCATCAAGATGGCGATCTACCACGAGAATTCGGGCATCGACAATTCCGTGGCTTCGACCTCGGGCATCGTGACCACGGTGCGCGCGATCGAGAACAACATCATCGCCGACGATGGCCAGATCATCGTACTGGGTGGCCTGATCTCGGACGACGAGACCCACGGCGAGGAAAAGGTGCACGGCCTGGCCGACATCCCGATCGTGGGCAACCTGTTCAAGTACCGCACCAAGACCCGCACCAAGCGTAACCTGATGGTCTTCCTGCGCCCGGTGGTGGTGCGCAGCAAGGAACAGAACAACAGCCTGTCGATGGACCGCTACGAATACATGCGCGCGGCCGGGGCGGCCAGCCAGCCGGCCGACGACAGCATCCTGGTGCGCAACCTCGGCGCGCCGATGCTGCCCGCACTGACCAACGGCCAGCCGCCGGCCAACGGCGCGATGGTCGCGGTGCCGCCGCCGGCGCCGGTCGCGTCGCGTCCGGGCCAGGCCACCGGCGCCGGCACCACTCCGCCGCAGCAGCAGTATGGGCCCGGCGCGCAGCAGGCGCAGCCTGTCGTGTCGCCGAGCGGCAACGCGTATCGTCCGGCGGTCCCGACCCGGCAGAACTGAGCAGAACTGAGAAACCATGAACAACCTGCTGCCCTACGCATTCGCACGTGACTATGGCGTGCTGGCGCGTTCCAACGGCGATCCGGCGCAAGCCGTCGAAGTCCTGGTGTCGAATGCCACCAAGCCGGCGGCGATCGCCGAGGTGTCGCGCCGCTTCGGCCGCATCGCGCTGCGCCGCATGGAACGCGCCGAACTGGAAGCGGCGATCGCTTCCGCCTACCAGTCGGGCGGCGGCGACGCCTCCCAAGTGGCGGACGAGTTCGATGCCGACCTCGACCTCACCAAGCTGCTGCAGGACGTGCCGGCCATCGAAGACCTGCTGGAATCGTCCGACGACGCCCCGGTGATCCGCATGATCAACGCGCTGCTCACGCAATCGCTGCGCGAAGGCGCGTCGGACATCCACATCGAGCCCTTCGAGCAGACTTCGGTGGTGCGCTTTCGCATCGACGGCGCGCTGCGCGACATCGTGCGTCCCCGCAAAGCCATCCACGCGTCGCTGATCTCGCGCATCAAGATCATGTCGCAACTGGACATCGCCGAGAAACGCCTGCCGCAGGATGGCCGCATCACGCTGCGCATCGGCGGCAAGCCGGTCGACGTGCGTGTCTCGACCCTGCCCACCGGCCACGGCGAGCGCGCCGTGCTGCGTCTGCTCGACAAGGAAGCCGGGCGCCTCGACTTGAGCCACCTCGGCATGAGCGAGCGCATGATGCCGAAGTTCGACAAGCTCATCAACCAGCCGCACGGCATCGTGCTGGTGACGGGCCCGACCGGTTCCGGCAAGACCACCACCCTGTACGCGTCGCTGTCGCGCCTGAACGCCTCGACCACCAACATCATGACGGTGGAAGACCCGATCGAGTACGACCTGACCGGCATTGGCCAGACCCAGGTCAACGCCCGCATCGACATGACCTTCGGCAAGGCCCTGCGCGCGATCCTGCGCCAGGACCCGGACGTGATCATGATCGGCGAGATCCGCGACCTGGAAACGGCGCAGATCGCGGTGCAGGCCTCGCTCACCGGCCACCTGGTGCTGGCGACCCTGCACACCAACGACGCGCCCTCGGCCGTCACCCGCCTGCTGGACATGGGTATCGAACCGTTCCTGCTGTCGTCCTCGCTGCTGGGCGTGATGGCGCAGCGCCTGGTGCGCAAGCTGTGCCCCTACTGCAAGAAACAGGGCGAGGACAACGGCACCTGGCACGCGGTCGGTTGCGACCGCTGCGGCCACACCGGCTACCAGGGCCGGGTCGGCGTCTACGAACTGCTGGAAACCAACGAGCGGATCCGCGCGCAGATCCACAACCAGGTGTCCGAAGCCGAAATCCGCGACGCCGCGATCGCTTCCGGCATGCAGACGATGCGGGAAGACGGCGAGCGCTGGGTGCGTGAAGGCGTCACCACCGAAGCCGAACTGCTGCGCGTGACAAAGGCGGACTGACGCATGCCGGCCTTCCGCTACGAAGCCGTCGACACCGGCGGCATCACCCGCAAGGGTGTCCTGAATGCCGACAGCCCGCGCGCCGCGCGCGCCGACCTGCGCCTGCAGGGACTGACGCCGCTCAACGTCGAAGCCATCGCGGCCCAGCTCGACGAGAGCGGGGCGGCCAAGGCGCGCGGCTTCGGCGAGCGCCTGTCCCAGATCGAACTGGCACTGTTCACGCGCCAGCTGGCCAGTCTGCTGGAAGCTGGGTTGCCGCTGGAGCAGGCATTTACCGCGCTGCTGGAGCAGGCCGAGCGGCCTTACGTGCGCGACCTGATCGCCTCGATCCGTTCCGAAGTGATGGGCGGCACGTCGTTCTCCAGCGCGCTGTCGCGCCATCCACGCGATTTCGCCGAGATCTACCGCGCGCTGGTGTCGTCGGGCGAGCAGATCGGCCAGCTGTCGCGTGTGCTGTCGCGCCTGGCCGACTACATCGAACGCCGCAACGCGCTGGTGCAGCGGGTGCGCCTGGCCTTTACTTATCCGGCCATCGTCACCGTGGTCGCGTTCGCGATCGTGATCTTCCTGCTGACCTACGTGGTGCCGCAGATCGTCTCGGTGTTCGCCAACACCAAGCAAAAATTGCCGGTGCTGACCGTGATCATGCTGGGCGTCTCGAACTTCACGCGCGCTTATGGCATCTACGTCGCATTGGTCGTGATCGCGGCCTGGTTCGGCTGGCGCCGCGCACTGCAGAATCCGGTGCTCAAGCGGCGCTGGCACACCTGGCTGCTGACGGCGCCGGTGTACGGCAAGTTCGAGCGCAGCCTGAACACGACGCGCTTCGCCAGCACACTGGCGATCACCACCGGTTCGGGGGTGCCGATCCTGCGTGCGCTCGAGACCAGCCGCGACACGCTGTCGAACGTGGCCATGAAGGAACTGGTGGAATCGGCAACCGCCAGCGTGCGCGAAGGCGTGAGCTTGGCGCGTGCGCTGTCGGCGCAAAAACTGTTTCCGCCGATGCTGGTGCACATGATCCGTGCCGGCGAGATCACCGGCGAGCTGCCGGCCATGCTCGAACGCGCCTCGAATTCGCAGCAGGCCGACCTCGAACGGCGCACGCTGACCATCGCCGGCCTGCTCGAGCCGGTGCTGATCCTGGCCATGGGCCTGGTCGTGCTGCTGATCGTGCTGGCGGTGCTGATGCCGATCATTGAAATCAACCAGCTGGTGCGGTGATAAGGAAATAGATGAACAAGCGCGTGCCCTTACTTTTGAGCCTGGCCGGCCTGATCCTGCTGGCAGCCTCGCTCGCCTACTGGATCTTGCAGTTGTACCAGCCGCCACAGCGTCCGATCGCGGCGGTGCCGCACAGCGCGCTGCCGGATCCCGCCATCGATGCCGCGGCCACCTTGTTCGGCGGCCAGGTCGCGGTGGCGAGCGCCACCAATTACCAGCTGACCGGCATCGTGTACGCCGGGCGCGACAGCGTGGCGATCATCGTGGCCGACGGTTCGCCGCCGAAAGCGCTGAAAGTGGGCAAGGAACTGACATCCGGGATCACCCTGTCCGAAGTCCACCCGCGCTACGTGATGCTGTCCGATGGCGGCGTGATGAAGCGTATCGACCTGGCCGCCGACGCCAAGGAGATGCCGCCGATCGGCGGCCAGGGCGGCAATGCCGGGATGGCGCCGCCGATGCCGCAGGCACAGCCGATGCAGCAGACCCCGCAAACGCCGGCTGGCGGCGACGCCGCGCCGGTGCTCGGCGCGGCGGTCCCGCCGGGCATGGCCCCCGGCGGCAACGAGAACACCGTGCCCGAGCCGCCCATGTCGCCGGGCGCGGTATCGCAGCAGATGCCGGGCAGCGGCCAGATCGGCCCGTCGGGACAGCCGCCGCAACAAGCGCCGGCGCAGAACAATCCGGCGCCGGCACCGGTCCAGATGGCGCCGCCGACGCGTTCGACCGCGACGCCGGGCCAGGGCCCGTATCAATAAACAAGCGCTTGGTGTCAAGAAGGCCAGGCGCTGCGAAGCGGCCTGGCTGTTCTTTTCACGCGCGCTTCGCTGCCTGCCTCAACGGCGCAGCGCCGTGAACGCGGCAAACTCCCACGAACGGAATCCCACCAGCAAGGTAAATCCATCGCGTTCCTGCGGCGCCAGGCGGCGGTCGTTGCGGTGCATGCGCGCCAGTTCGCCGGCCAGCTGGTGGATGCGCTCCGCCAATTCTGCCGCGCTCGCCAGCGACAGGCGCGCGGGCAGGCACATCAGCGTTTCGCCGGGGCCGTCGAAGCGGCCGTTGAAATAATCGCCGACGACGTTGTCGCGGAAAAAGCGCTGGACCGGCCCGTCCGGCAGCCAACGGAAGGCATTCGAGACGCGCAGGCTGTAGCGGTTCAGCGGCTTCAGCTCGATCACGCCAAGGCGGTCGAGTTCCACCAGCAAGCCGATGCATTCGGCCTGGGTCAGTCGATAGGTTTCCAGGACTTGCTCCAGGCTCCAGTGGCCGAGGCAGCAAATACCGACCAGCAGCAGACGCGGATTGGCGACCAGTGCGTTTTCCTGGACCAGGGTCAAGGTATCAGCTTGGGGCCGGGCATCGGCCGCGCGCCGCAGCACGTCTTCCATGGCAATGCCTGCGGCCTGGCAGATCTGCGCCAGGCGCGACAGCGTCATGTCCTTTTGTCCGAACATGCGCTTGATGCTCGATTCGCTCATCGCGATGCGTTCGGCCAGCATCTTGTAGGTAATGCCCGCGGCGCGCAATTCGGCGCGCAGGACGTCCAGCAGCATGTCGGGGGAGCTCATGGGGATTTGTGTGGAGTCGCGATGTGGAATTCGTTATTGGCATGTTTCTCAGCCCTAACGAATCTACAGAAGATGCGGGCCTTGTTCAAGGCGCAAAGCACGGCCGCGGCGCCCGTTTGGGAGCGCCGCAAACAATGGTTATGAGGAATTTATTCGTCCTCGGGTTCGAGCTTGGCCTTCTTCAGCGCCCGCTTGGCGGCCAGGCGTTCGCTGGCCTCGGGCTTGGCATGCGCCCCGGCCGCGCGCGCCTTGGCGAAACCCGCGAACGGGTTGCGCGGTTTCAGGGACGGCAAGGGTGCGGGCGTGGCGCGCAAGCGCATCTTTTGCCGGGTTGCCAATGCCTTGTTCGCCATATCCGCTCCTTTCCTTGGCTTACCGTGCCGGGTTACAGCACATAGCGCGACAGGTCTTCGTTGACCGCCAGCGCATCGAGCCGTTCGTTGACGTAGGCGGCGTCGATGACCAGGGTCTGGCCCGACTTGTCGGTCGCCGAGTACGAGATTTCTTCCAGCAGCTTTTCCATCACCGTGTACAGGCGGCGTGCGCCGATGTTCTCGGTACGCTCGTTGACCGAATAGGCGATCTCGGCCAGGCGGTGGATGCCTTCGTCGGCGAACTCGAGCTTGACGCCCTCGGTTGCCAGCAGCGCTTCGTACTGCTTGGTGAGACTCGCGTCGGTCGAGGTCAGGATGCTCTTGAAATCCTCGATCGACAGCGATTCCAGTTCGACGCGGATCGGAAAGCGGCCCTGCAGTTCCGGGATCAGGTCCGATGGTTTGGACAGGTGGAACGCGCCCGAGGCGATGAACAGGATGTGGTCGGTCTTGATCATGCCGTACTTGGTGTTTACCGTGGTGCCCTCGACCAGCGGCAGCAGGTCGCGCTGCACGCCGGCGCGCGAGACGTCGGCGCCGCCGTGTTCCGAGCGCGAAGCGATTTTATCGACCTCGTCGAGGAACACGATGCCGTTCTGCTCGACGTTGGCAATCGCCTTCTGCTTCATCTCGTCTTCGTTGACGAGCTTGGCGGCTTCCTCGTCGATCAAGAGCTTCATCGCTTCCTTGACCTGCATCTTGCGCGCCTTCTTGCGCGCGTTGCCGACGCCGGCGAACATCGACTTGATCTGTTCCGTCATTTCTTCCATGCCCGGCGGCGCCATGATTTCCATCTGCGGCGCGGCGTCTGCCACTTCGATCTCGACTTCCTTGTCGTCGAGCGCGCCTTCGCGCAGGCGCTTGCGGAAGGTCTGGCGGGTGGTGTCGCCGTCCTTGCCTTCCGTCGCGCTGACATTGAAGCCGAAGTCGCGCGCCGGCGGCACCAGGATGTCGATGATGCGGTCTTCGGCCGCGTCCTCGGCGCGCTGGCGCATTTTCTTCATTTCGCTGGCGCGGGTCTGCTTGACGCCGATGTCGATCAGATCGCGGATGATGGTGTCGACGTCGCGGCCGACATAGCCGACTTCGGTGAACTTGGTCGCTTCGATCTTGATGAAGGGCGCGTCGGCCAGTTTCGCCAGGCGGCGCGCGATTTCGGTCTTGCCGACGCCAGTCGGGCCGATCATCAGGATGTTCTTCGGGGTGATCTCGTGGCGCAGCGGTTCGTCGACCTGCTGGCGGCGCCAGCGGTTGCGCAGCGCGATCGACACCGCGCGCTTGGCCTTGCCCTGGCCGACCACGTGCTTGTCGAGTTCCGAAACGATTTCGGCGGGAGTCATGTTCATGATCTTGCTAATCTGCATTTGCTTGCCTTTTGATTGCGCCAATGCGCGCTCGAGGCGCGTTCATTTGCGTACTCATTTGATCTCAATCGAGCGTTTCGATGATGTGCGACATGTTCGTATAGATGCACAGTTCGCCAGCGATGGTCAGTGCTTTCTTGACCACGTCCGCCGGGGCGAAATCCGTGTTTTCCTGCAACGCCTTGGCGGCCGACTGGGCGTAGATGCCGCCCGAGCCGATCGCGCCGATGCCGTCCTCGGGTTCGAGCACGTCGCCATTGCCTGTGATGATCAGGGTTTTTTCGCGGTCGGCCACTAGCAGCATCGCTTCCAGGCGGCGCAGCACGCGGTCGGTGCGCCAGTCCTTGGCCAGCTCGACCGAAGCGCGCAGCAGGTTGCCCTGGTGTTTTTCCAGTTTCGCTTCGAAACGGTCGAGCAGGGTGAAGGCATCGGCCGTGCCGCCGGCAAAGCCGCACAGGACCTTGTTCTGGTAGAGCTTGCGCACCTTGCGCGCCGAGCCCTTCATGACGACGTTGCCCAGGGTGACTTGTCCATCGCCGCCGAGCGCTACCTGGCTGCCGCGCCGGACGCTGACGATCGTCGTGCCGTGAAATTGTTCCATATTTGCCTCGTGATTGATCTGCCCACCGCAGTTGGGGATGTGATCTGAAATTACAAGCAGAAACAATCAGGCAAGATGTGCGTCCAGCAAGTGTTTAGAACCTATCTCAGTAGGGAGAGGGAGGTTGATGACGATGGCAGGCAAGCGCGTGCAAGGCGCGAGGACGCCGCATGGCGAGCCATGCAAGGACGAGCAACGCGGCCCCCGCTTGCCAAACGCGTCAGCAACAACCGGTTCCCTACTGGGATAGGTTCTTAGTATCGATGCGCATACAGGCGTATCGGTTCGCCGGCCCCGAGCAGGCGCAGCAGGGCGGCAACCAGGTGGTTCAGGTCACGCAACTCGATCTTGCGGCCGGCCTGGACCTCATCCTCGTTCCTGGCAAGCAGGCGCAGCCGCGCCACCAGCGCCGCCGCCGCCAGGTAGTCGATGCGTGCCAGGCGCGAGCAGTCCAGCACCAGCACGGCACGCGCGGCGGCATGGGCGTCGATCGCCGCCAGCAGCGCCGCGCCGTCGCCGCCGATGAACGCGGGCAGCATGAAGCGGTCGCCGTCGGCGCCGCCATGGGTCGTACTGCCGGCGCCGACGGCGAGCGCGGTGCGCGCCGGCGTCTCGAACGAGGGCGGCGACACCTCGAAGGTGACGCAGTAATCCATCGCCGTTTCCTCGAAATCCTTTTCCCGGTTCATCAGGAGCAGCAATTCGAGCAGCAGCAGCCACGGCGCCTGGCTGTCCGTGCGTTCGCCGATCACCAGCATCGGGCGCAGGACGGCGACCAGGTGTTCGGCTCCGGCCAGCACCAGTTCGCGGCCGGCATGGCGCAACGCCTGCAGGGCATCGAGCAGCGCCGTGCAGCCTTCCGGCGTGGCACTGGCGATGGCGCTGAATTCGAGCCGTACCGGCGCAGTGGACGCAGTGGCATCAGCGGATGCGGCCGGCGCCGCGCCCAGGCGTGCCAGCTGGGTGCCGGCGGCGGCGTCGAGGCGGCCAACCAGGCTGACGGTGGGCGTCACGCCCGAGAACGCGCGATGGCCGGCCGGCTGGCCGGCGCCAGGTGCCGGCCGGTAGGTGGGCGGCGAGGTTTCGAAGTGGCTGGCGTAATCGATCGCGATGCTGTCGAAGGCCTCTTCGCGGGCGTTCGCCTGGTACAGGTCGAACAGCATCCACCACGGCATGCGGTCGTTGCCGGCGGCGGGCAGGCTGGCGCGCAGCGCCTGTTCGGCGGCGTCGATCTGGCCATGGGCGTACAGGATGGCGGCTTCCTCGACCGCCGGGGCGCGCGAGGGCGCGGCGGCGGCATCGGGCGCGCCGTGCGGACCGTCGGTATTCAGGTCGACTTCGGCCGCGGCGGGCACCACCGCCAGGGCCGCCACCGCGGCCGGGGCGCGGCGCGGGCTGCCCCAGGCTTCGTCGTCGAAGATGTCGGATGCCATCTCGAGTTCGATCTCGTCGATCTTGGCAGCGGTGGCGCGTGCGATCTCGCGCTGGCGTTCGCGCTCGGCCTCGGTATCGAGCGGCATGCGCGTGCTGGGTGCGCCTGCCACGGTGGCCGGTCCGGGGGGGGCAAACGTCGCGACCGGGCGCGGACGTGCGTCCGCCCGCGCCGCTGGCGTATCGCTCTTTTTCTTGAAGAAGGAGAACAGCCCCACGTCGTCCCTTTCACTGTCTGCACCGGTCGAGACAGTAGCACGGCGGCGCGCAAGGGGCAGCGCGCACACCTGAGTTGCGTCAAGCAACCGGCAGCCCAGTGCTAGTGTATCCCATAGGAAACTTCAAGGTGCGTACGGTATGCGCGGTGGGTGCGGCGCAGGATGCTGCTCCGGAAACGAAAAAGCATGCGTCGAACGCATGCTTTTCGTGTTGACCGTTCGTCCCCCGGGAGGGACGAGCGGAAAGCGATGCACGGGATCAGTCGCCGTACAGCTTCTGCTTCAGCTCGCGGCGCTGCTGGGCTTCCAGCGACAGGGTGGCGGTCGGGCGGGCGATCAGGCGCGGGATGCCGATCGGTTCGCCGGTTTCCTCGCACCAGCCGTATTCGCCGGATTCGATCGAGGCCAGCGACTGCTGGACCTTCTTGAGCAGCTTGCGTTCGCGGTCGCGGGTGCGCAGTTCCAGTGCGTGTTCTTCCTCGATGGTGGCGCGGTCGGCCGGATCCGGCACGAGGACGGTTTCACGCAGGTGTTCTGTGGTCTCGCCAGCGTTTTTCAGCAGCTCCTTCTCGAGCTCCTGCAGGCGGTTCTTGAAGAACGCCAGCTGGGCCGGGTTCATGTAGTCGTCGTCGCTCATCGCCCGAATTTCTTCTTCCGTCAGGAGGCGTTCTTCGGGCTGCGCAACGGTATTCGGTTTCGTTGTTTTAGTCATGACTTCACTTACCTTTGATACGACAGAGTTTCCATTTTATCAGCTAGCTCAGCGGTTACCAGCTTGTGGTGCGCGCCGGCCAGCTGCCGTGATGGCGGGCTGGGCCTTGCCTGCCGAATGTGCAATACAGAACCGCAGTAGTTTATACCAAACACTGTTCCAATCCGCGGATAAACACATCTTTTGGTAAATTTTTACCAATAAACACCATCTTGCTGCCGCGCGCTTCATTATCGGCCCACTTTGCACCGAGGTCGCTGCCCATGATTTGATGCACGCCTTGGAACACCACTTTGCGGTCCGCGCCAGCCATCGACAGCACGCCTTTGTAGCGCAACATGTTGGGGCCGAATACTTGGACCATGCTTCCTAGGAATTGATCCAGACGTTCAGGATCGAATGCGCGTTCGCTCTTGAACACGAAGGCCGCGATGTCGTCGCTGTGGTGGCCGTGGTGGTGGTCGTGGCTGTGGTCGCAGGCTTCGGTGTGCACGTGGTCGTGATCGTGCGCATGGTCGTGTCCATGCGCTTCCTCGGCGCTCAGGAAGGCCGGATCCAGCTCCAGCTTGTCGTTCAAATTGAAACCGCGCAGGTCGAGCACCTCGCTGATCGGGGCGCGGCCGAAATCCGATGTGCTGATCGGGGCACGCGGGTTGATGCGGCGGATGCGTGCCTTCAGGATTTCCAGGGCGGCGTCATCCACCAGGTCGGTCTTGGACAGCAGGATCTTGTCGGCGAACCCGACCTGGCGCTGGGCTTCTTCCTGGCGATCGAGCTGGTCCATGCCGTGGCGGGCGTCGACCACGGTCACCACCGCATCCAGCAGGTAATGGGCACCCACCTCTTCGTCGACGAAGAAAGTCTGGGCCACCGGGCCCGGATTGGCCAGGCCGGTGGTTTCGATCACCACGCGGTCGAACTGGATTTCTCCGGCCTCGCGCTTGCGCGCCAGGTTGGTCAGCGCCACGATCAGGTCGCCGCGCACGGTGCAGCAGATGCAGCCGTTGTTCATCTCGACGATCTGCTCGCTCGCATCCTGCACCAGGATTTCGTTGTCGATGTTTTCCTGGCCGAATTCGTTCTCGATCACGGCGATGCGCAGGCCATGTTCTTCCTGCAGGATACGGTTGAGCAAGGTGGTTTTGCCGGCGCCGAGGAAGCCGGTCAGGATGGTGCTGGGAATCAATTCCATGGGGCGTTGTTCCAATAGTGGGGACCGCATCGGCTGCGGAGAATCGGAAGATTATGCCGGAATTTACGAAATGCCACCACCGACGTGCTCGCAAGCGGGCACGCGGCGGCTGTTCCGGAACCGCCGCCTACTTGGTCTTGGCGCGCGGATGGGTGCGGTCGTAGACGGCTGCCAGGTGCTGGAAGTCGAGCGCCGTGTAGATCTGGGTCGAGGTGATGCTGGCATGGCCCAGCAGTTCCTGCACCGCGCGCAGGTCGCCCGAGGATTGCAGCACATGCGAGGCGAAAGAGTGGCGCAGCACGTGCGGGTGCACGTGGACCGGGCTGCCGGCTTTCTGCGCGTGGTTCTTCAGGCGCATCTGCACCACGCGCGGGCTGACCCGGGTGCCGCGCTCGGACAAGAATAAAGCCTGGCTGCCGTCGCGCGCGGGCGGCCGCACCGCCAGCCAGGCCGCCAGCGCGGCGCGCGCCGGGCCGCCTACCGGCACCCGGCGCATCTTGTTGCCCTTGCCGGTGACGACCACCTCGCCGGCATCGAGTTCCAGCCAGCCGAGCGAGGCCGCGGCGCCGGCGCGCGCCGCCACGTGGTGGACGTCGAGCCCGGCCAGTTCCGACACCCGCAGCCCGCTCGAATACAGCAATTCGAACATCGCGCGGTTGCACAATTCGAAGGGCTCCGGATGGGCGCCCGGCGCGCCTTCCATCAGCTGGACCGCGTCGTCGACCGCGAGCGCCTTGGGCAGGCGCTTGGCACGGCGCGGCGCGCGCACGCCCTGCACCGGATTGGCTTCCAGCGCGACCTGGCGCGACAGCCACTCGTAAAAGCCGCGCCAGCCGGACAGCTTGCGCGCGATCGATGCCGGGCCCTGGCCCCCGGCGTGGAGCCTGGCGGTGAAGCGGCGGATATCGAAATGGGTCAGCTTGGCCCAATCGGCACGGCCGCTCAGGGCGGCCAGTTCGGCCAGGTCGCGCCGGTAGGCGGCGATGGTATGCGGCGACAGCTGGCGCTGGGTGACGAGCTCGGCCAAATATCGGTCGGCCCAGTCGCCGGTCCCGTCACCGCCGGCCGAGGCGTCACGCGGCGTCGTCATTTATGCGCGCAGCGGTGCCAGCGCGGTGCTGGCGGTTTCGCCGATGTGGACCAGGAAGTCGGTCGCCATCGCGGCGTTGAAACGCTCCGGATCGGGCGAGCCCAGTACCAGCAGGCCGAAGGCGCTACTGCCCGCGCGCAGCGGCAACAGCGCGGTCGAGCGCACCGCGGCGCCATCGTCGAGCCAGCGCACCGCTTCGAAGTCCTTGTTCGGGCCGCAATACGGCGCGCGCAGGCTGTTGGTGAACAGGCGGACGTCGTCGCTCACGCCGCGAACGAATGGGGCGTCGGCATGCGCCGGGGCCAGGTTCCACAGGCGCAGGCTGGCTTGCGGCACGCTGAAGTGCTCGACCAGTCCCTGGGCCACGGCGTCCGCCATGGCGGCGGGCGCGTCGGCGGCGCCGCCTGCGCGCAGCAGCGCCCGCGTCCAGCCATGGAAGCGGTTGGCGATCGCCATGTTTTCTTCGCCACGGCGCATCAGGTCGGCCAGGCGCAGTTCCAGCGCTTTGTACTTGTCGCGCATTACTTCCATTTGCCGCTCCTGCAGCGACACCGCGCGTCCGGTCAGCGGACTCGACAGTTTTACCTCGCCCAGCAGGCCGGCATGCTCGACAAAAAACTGCGGATGGTCGGCCAGGTATTGGGCGACGGCGGCGGAATCCAGTGGGGCGGTCATGAATGGTCGTGCGAATGAGTTGGACCGCCCATTCTACCCGACCGCAACCGTGGCATGGAGGAAAACGCCGCCGCCCGCCCGGCCCGTCAGAAACGGTGGCGTACACCCAACTGGAAGGCACGGCCGTCGTCGCCCGGGGTCTTGGTGAAGCCGCCCGGCGCGCCCGCCGTCGCCGGACTGTACTGGGCCTCGTTGTCGTTCTTGATGAAGGCGGCCACCGCATACAGGTCGGTACGCTTCGACAAGAAGTAGTTATAGCCGAGCGCAAACAGCGTGGCGTCGCTGTTGGACGCGGTGCGGTCGTTCTGGTGCGCGACCGAGGCCAGGAGCCGGCCCGCGCCGAGCCGGTAGTGCAGGCCGGCCTGGACGCTGACGGCGTCCTGGCGGCTGTTGACCGTGATGTTGTCGATGAACACGGCACGCAGGGCGGCGGCGGTGGCCGCGCCCAACGGCGCCACCCGCGGCGCGATCTGCGCATCCCAGCCGGCGGCATAGCTCGGCACCAGGGCCGAATTGCGGTTGCGCTGCGTGTGCCAGCCGGCGAAGAATTTCCAGGCCCCCCAGGCATACGAGCCGCCGACGGTGGTGGTGCGCAGGCTGGGCGTGCCGGCCGGGTCGTAGGCGTGGTTGTGGCCGACGCCGATGTCCCAGCCGTGGGCCTTGTAGGTGACGGCGGCGCTCCAGAACTTGTTGTACAGGCCGAGGTAGCCCGAACCCTTGCCGGCGACCATGATCGATCCGCCCAGGCCGGACGGCAGCGCGATCCGGTACTGCGCCGCGCGCTGCGAGCGGATGTCGGCACCTAGCACGGTGAAGCCGCCGGTGCCCCCGGTGACGCTGCCCCAGGTGCCGCCGGTGCCGACTTCGAAGGTGTCGGCGGCGGCGAACACTTCATAGCCCGGGGTGTACATGCGTCCGAGCAGGATGGCGCCGAGCGGCGTGACCAGCCCGACCATCGCGGTGCGGTCGAACAGCGCCCGTTCCGGGTTGACGGCCGGACCGCCGAGCGGCTGCAGCGCCTGGCGCATGGCGGCCAGGACGGCCGGGGGCAGGGCACGCATGCCGCGCGTCAGGTAATAGCCCTGGTTTTCGTTGACCAGGGTCGGTACCTGGGTGCCGGTATCGAGTTCGATGCGCGCCTCCAGGTTGAAGATCGCCTTCATGCCGCGCCCGAGGTCTTCGCTGCCCTTGAAGCCGAGGCGCGATCCGTCGGCGCCGCCGCTGATGACCTTCACCGGACTGCCGCGCTGCCACATGACGCCGGCATCTGCGATGCCGTAGATCTGGACGCTGGACTGGGCCAGCGCGGGCGTCGACAGACAAAGGGTGGCACCGGGAAGACAGGCGCCGGCGTATGCGGCCAGCAGGAACTTGTTCATCGCATCTCTCCGTGGTTAAAAGGAAAGCAACAACAAGGCAGCAAACACGAGCAAAAAACACGGCGTTGTTTTGTTTGCCCGGGCGGTGCCGATCAGCCGCCTCAAGCGTTGTGCAAATCGCACAGGACCCAGATGCAGCAAGGGCGGACCTGGTTGCCCAGGCCCGCCCTTGCGGATCAGCTTGACGGGGACTGGCCCCGCGTCAGCTTAGAACGAGTGGTTGATGCCCAGATCGTAGGAATTGACGGTCGGGACTGCGCCCAGCGCGCCCGAACGCAGGTTGACGGTGTTCTTCTTGCGCGAAGCGTCGATGTACAGGTAGGTACGCTTCGACAGGCTGTACTCGTAACCCAGCGATGCCTGGCGAGTGAAGATGTCGTTCGAGAAGGTTGCCTGTTCGGTCTGCTTCACACCGTAGCCGGCCAGCACTTTGCCGCCACCCAGCGCGTAGGTTGCGCCCAGCACGGCGCCCTTGACGGTCGGACGCAGGGTGTTGGTGTGCTCGCGATCCTGATGGGTGTAGGTGCCCATCACTTTCAGTTCCGGGGAGATCGAGAACGAAGCGGCCAGCGACCAGACCTTCGATTCGACGGCGTTGCGCTCGTAAGCCACCATCGCTGCGGCCGGGCCGTTGTTGTAGGTTGCCGCCACGGAGAATGGATTGACCGTAGCCTGGGTGTTGGCCGTATTCGGACCGTAGGTGCTGGCACCCGCGCCGACGCCGGTCCAGGTGCCGCCATTGGCTTCCTTGGTGGCCCACGAGGCGTTGACCTGGAAGCCATTGGTAACCGGCGAGCTGTAGAAGATCGCGTTCGAGATACGGTTGCTGTTCGCACCGGTGCCGTTCAGGTCGGAACCGCTGTCCAGCGGGGCCGAGTTGAAGCCGGCGACGCTGATGTCGGTATAGAAGCCGAGCGGGGTCGGCAGGCCGTGCCACGGCTCGAACGAACCGACGACTTCCTGGAACGAGGTCAGGCCACGGCCCACGCGGACCGTACCGAAATCACCCTGCAGGCCGACGCGGCTCTGGCCCTGGAACAGCGGACGCGTGTTGTTTTCAACGGTGCCGGTATCCGGCTCGTAGCGCATTTCGAGCTGGAACAGTGCCTTCAGGCCGTTACCCAGGTCTTCGGTACCCTTGAAGCCCAGGGTGTTGGCAGCGCGCTTGCCGATGCTCAGGGTCTGGTTGGTTTGCTTGGTAAAACCAGCGTCGATGTTACCGTAGATTTGAACGGCGGTCTGGGCCTGTGCCACACCGGCGACGGCACCCAGCAGAGCTACTGCCATGAGTGATTTTTTCATCTAATTATTTCCTTATAAAGTCGATCGCAGGAATCCAGAGAGCATTGAGATTTGTTGTAGTTTCTGAACACTCGGATGTGTGAACCTTAAATGCTTAATGCGTCAAGATTGTCGGATTGGTCAATTATGACCTTTTCACTTGGTGGAAAGCCAATAAATCGAATCGTGCTGTTGTATTTTCGAAACGGCCAAGTTCATGCACAGGTGCAATCTTAAGGCTTGTTTAAGTTGCCTGCAGTCATCATGCCATTTCGGGGTCGCAACGCCATTTGTGCAGCCTCAAATGGTGTAAGGATCGCAAACGAATCGCACTGACACGGCTATAGACTCTGGCCCATCCGACGTCACTGCCCGCACTGCCTGCGTATGGCGGCATCGGGCGCTATCGTGCAGCTTCTGCGCGTATTTCCAAGACGTCTTTTATTCCAGAAAAATGAGCGATGGCAAATCGTGAAGAGTTAGCGGTCATCCGCGGCGCGCGCGCCGGCCGTGCCGAATCCCAATTGGCGTTGGGCCGACTGTATCTTTTTGGCAGCAATGGACTGCCGAAGAGCCTGCCCACCGCGCTGCACTGGCTGGACCGGGCGGCCCAACAAGGCTGTGCCGAGGCATGGCAACTGATCGGCAACCACATACCACTCGAGCTGGCACAACGGAGTCCGCAGCCTGTCACCGCCTGGTACGAGCGCGCCTACGATGGCGGCCTGGTACGGGCCGGTCTGGTGTATGCGCAGCTGGTGCTCGGCGCACGCACGGTCCACCCGGGCCAGGCCCAGCGTGCCAAGGCCCTGCGCGCACTGGAAGAGGCGGGGCGCGCCGGATTCTCGCAGGCGCAGTGGCTGCTGGCGCACGAGCAGGGCGCGGTCCCGGCGCCGGCGGCCGGCCTCGAGGCGCAGGCGCATGCGCCGGCAGCGGACGGGCAACCAGGGCAGCGCTGGCTGCGCCAGGCGGCCGACACTGGCGTCGCCCCGGCCCAGTTCGCGCTGCTGGAGCAGGCATGGGAAAGCGGCGACCATGCCGCCTACCTGCGGCGTGCCTTGCCGCTGGCGCGTGCGGTGGCCGGTTCCGACGCCGCCCGCGACGGCGCCTGCGCCCGCCTGGCGCCCGACGAAGTGACCCTGCTGTCGCGCTGCGCGCGGCTGGTGGAGGCGAGCGGCGCGGAACACGGCGTGGCTCCCGACGAGTTGCACACGTTCCGGGAGCTGGCCGCGGCCGAGCAGGACCGCCATGCCCAGCTCTCGCTCGGCCTGTGGTGCGCGCGCATGCGCGTGGACGGCAAGCGCATTCCCGGCAGCGGCGGCGCCGCCAATTTCAAGAAGGCGGTGCGCTGGCTGGCGCAAGCTGGAGAACAAGGACTGGCCGAGGCCTGGTATGCCTTGTCGCGCATCTATATCAAGCCCGAGTTTTCCCAGCGTAACGTGGTGGAAGCGCAGAAGTACCTGGAGCGTGCCGCCGACATGGGCTATCGCGACGCCCAGTTCGAATGCGGGAATGCCGCCTGGCGCGCGCGCCGCGAAAACGAAAACAACGACGTGCGCGCCTTGTTCTGGCTGCAGAAGGCGGCGGCGCAGGGGTGTACGCGCGCGGCGGCGGCCATGCGCAAGATCGCGCCGCGCCTGCCGGAAGCCTGGGCCGGGCTGGCAGGCCTGCTGGCGGCGCGCGATTTGTCGGCGCACCCGCTGCTGGCCGCGCGCCTGGAACTGGCGCTGGCCTTCGGACTGAGCCGCGCGGAAGCGTTATTGCTGGATGTCAGGAGCGCCGATCGTGGCCATTGCCTGGTCATCGACATCCGCGCCAGTTACGGGCGCAGCCGGCGCCGGCTGGTGCTGGTGGAAACGGCGCAGGAGCGCCAGTTGCTCGATCGCATCGTGCAGGTGTTCGACGAGGTCGACTGCGGCCCGGGCGGCCCGGAAGGCAATTACCGGCAGCGGCTGTACCGCCTGCGTACCCTGCTGCCGGAGGCCGGCACCGACAACGACGCCGATTACAACCTGGCCGCCTGAGAGCGCGAATCAAAGGGCGCGCACCACGGCCCAGGCATCACGGCCGCGCCTCAACGTTCGCGCATCAGATTTCGCGCATCAGAGTTCGCGTTACAGCTCGATCTCGCCTTCGAACACCGTCACCGCCGGGCCGCTCAGGTAGACCGGCTCGCCTTCGCCGGCCCAGCTGATGCTGAGCTTGCCGCCGCGTGCCTCGACCTGCACCGGCGAGTCCAGCAAACCGCGCCGGATGCCGGCCACCGCCGCGGCGCAGGCGCCGGTGCCGCAGGCCAGCGTTTCCCCGGCGCCACGCTCGTACACGCGCAGCTTGACATGACCGCGGTCGAGCACCTGCAGGTAACCGGCGTTGACGCGTTTCGGGAAGCGCGGGTGGTGTTCGATCTGCGGACCGGTTTCCTGCACCGGGGCGGTATCGACATCATCCACCATCTGCACGGCGTGCGGATTGCCCATCGACACGACCGACAGCAGCACCCGTTGTTCCCGGCCGCCATGCTGGACCGTCACCGGCCACAGCGTGTCGCGGCCTTGCGCCATGCCATCCAGGCCGGCGGCGTCGAACGGCACCCGGTCCGGTTCCAGCACCGGCGCGCCCATGTCCACGGTGACGCTGCCGTCCGCTTCCAGGCGCGGGGTGATGATCCCGGCCATGGTCTCGACCCGGATCGCCTGCTTGGCGCTCAGTCCCTTGTCGCTCACGAAGCGGACAAAGGCGCGTGAACCGTTGCCGCACTGTTCGACTTCGCCGCCATCGTTGTTGAAAATGCGGTAGCGGAAGTCGCAGCCCTCGGTGACGGGACGTTCGACCACCAGGATCTGGTCGGCGCCGATGCCGAAACGGCGGTCGGCCAGGCGGCGCCATTGTTCCGGAGCGAAGTCGATGTGCTGGTTGATGGCGTCGATGACGACGAAATCGTTGCCGGCGCCATGCATCTTGGTGAATTTCAGTTTCATATGGGGGAGTGCGGCTGCAGTCGCTTAGTCGTAGAACGAGGGTTCGCCGGGCGGTCGGGTCTTGAAACGCTTGTGGGTCCAGAAATATTCGGCCGGGTTTTCGCGCACGCGCTCTTCGATGAAGGCGTTCATGCGGCGGGCGGCGGCGATCATGTCGTCGCCCGGGTAGTCGTCCCAGGCCGGATAGAATACCACGCGATAACCTTTGTAATTAGGCAAGAAAGTGGCGACGACCGGGATCACCTTGGCGCCGGTGGCGGCCGACAGGCGGCCGAGCGCGGTCAGGGTGGCGGCCGGGATGCCGAAGAAGGGCACGAAGGCGGCATCCTTCTCGCCGAAGTCCATGTCCGGCAGCATGAAATAGGGCAGGCCGTCGCGCAGCGCGCGCAGGATCGGCTTGACCCCGGCTTCGCGGGTGAACAGGCGCACCGGGCCAAAGCGTTCGCGGCCATAGCGCAGCAGGTCGTCGAACGCCTTGTTCTTCTGTGGCGAGTAGATCGTCGACAGCGGGATCACGCGCGCTGCCACGCCGGCCACGTCGAGGCAGACGAAGTGCGGGCACAGCAGGATGGTCGGGCCGCTTTCCATCTCTGCCTGCGGGACCGCCGGCTCGACCCGGATCAGGCGGCGCAGGCGCGGGATCGGTGCCCACCAGATCAGCGAGCGCTCCAGGATGCTGCGCGAATAGCCCTGGAAATGGCGCATGACGATGTCCCTGCGCTGGGCCTCGCTCAGCTCGGGCATGCACAGGCGCAGGTTAATGAAGGCGATCTTGCGGCGCTTCGGGATGGCGTAGTACATCAGGCTGCCGACGGCGGTGCCGATGCGGCCGAGGATGGGCAGCGGCAACCAGTGGAGCAGCCACAGCAATGCGATCAGGAATCTCATGCGACGGCCTCGGCGTCCGGTGCCGTGACGCCCTGGGGGCGCTTGTAGCGGTTATAGCTCCAGAAATACTGGGATGGGCAACGCGCAATCAGTTGTTCCATCGCACGGTTGATGCTGGCGGCCTGCTCGGCCGCGCTGCCCGCCAATTCGCCGTCGAAGGGCACGAAGCGGATCGCATAGCCGCGCCCGCGCGGCAGGCGCTCGGCGTAGACCAGCAGGATGTCGGCCTTGCCCAGCTGGGCCAGCTTGGCGGGCAGGGTCATGGTGTAGGCGTCGCGCCCGAAGAACGGGGCCCATACGCCTTCGCCTTCCTGCGGCACCTGGTCGGGCAGCACGCCGACCGGCTGGCCGCCCTTCAAGGCCTTGACCAGCATGCGCACGCCGGACAGGTTGGCCGGCGCCAGGTGCATGTGCTGGCGCGCGCGGGCGCCTTCGACCAGCGGCTTGAGCGCGCTCTTGCGCGGCGGACGGTACATCACGGTCAGTTCGACGCGCAGCGACACCTGCTGCGCGGTCAGTTCGAAGCAGCCGAGGTGGGGCGTCAGGAACACGATGCCCTTCCCGCTGTCGAGCTGGCGCTGGACCAGTTCCCAGTTTTCCATGGTGACGTGGCGGGTGACGCGTGCCTGTGGCGCGCACCATACAAACGGCAGTTCGAGGATGGCCTTGCCCGATTCGGCGATCGCGGCGCGCAGCTGGTTGCCATAGCCGGCACCGTCGAGATTGCTGCGCAAACGGCGGCGGTAAGAGGGGGAAACCAGGTAGACCAGCCAGCCGAGCGCCGTGCCGAGCCTATGTAGCACGGATAAAGGGAACACCGACAGGAGGCGGAACAAAAGAACAAGCATGGATTGATTCAGAGTAGAAGAGAGACGGCTTGCTTCACCAAAATTTTTTAAGGAGCGTAAAATACCACTTTAGAGCACCCAAGGGGCTCTTTGGCAGGATCCGCGGAGTTAATGACAACTTGCGAAGCGGAATACAAATATCGCTAAAGCGTCGCAGGCATGGTACTGCGGCAATTATTTTTAACAGTATCAGGAGCCTTGATGTCTTCCAATGACTACCTCTTCACTTCCGAATCCGTTTCGGAGGGCCATCCAGACAAAGTTGCCGACCAGATTTCCGACGCCATCCTCGACGCGATCCTCGAACAGGATCCGACCGCGCGCGTGGCAGCCGAAACACTGTGCAACACGGGTCTGGTGGTGCTGGCCGGTGAAATCACGACGCACGCGAACGTCGATTATATTCAAGTTGCGCGCAACACCATCAAGCGCATCGGTTACGACAACACCGACTACGGCATCGACTACAAGGGTTGCGCCGTGCTGGTCGCCTACGACAAGCAGTCGCCGGACATCGCCCAGGGCGTGGACGAAGGCGCCGGTATCGACCTCGACCAGGGCGCGGGCGACCAGGGCCTGATGTTCGGCTATGCCTGCGACGAGACCCCGGAACTGATGCCGGCCGCGATCTATTACGCACACCGCCTGGTCGAGCGCCAGTCGCAGCTGCGCAAGGACGGCCGCCTGCCGTGGCTGCGCCCGGACGCCAAGTCGCAGGTCACGCTGCGCTACGTGAACGGCCGTCCGGTGTCGGTCAACACCGTGGTGCTCTCGACCCAGCACGCGCCGGAAGTCAGCCACAGCCAGATCGAGGAAGCCGTGATCGAGGAGATCATCAAGCCGGTGCTGCCGAAGGAGTGGCTGCAGGACACCCGCTACCTGGTCAACCCGACCGGCCGCTTCGTCATCGGCGGCCCGCAGGGCGACTGCGGCCTGACCGGCCGCAAGATCATCGTCGACACCTACGGCGGCGCTGCGCCGCACGGCGGCGGCGCCTTCTCCGGCAAGGACCCGTCCAAGGTCGACCGCTCGGCCGCCTACGCGGCACGCTACGTCGCCAAGAACGTGGTCGCCGCCGGCCTGGCGCGCCAGTGCCAGGTGCAGGTCAGTTACGCGATCGGCGTGGCGCGTCCGATCAACATCACGGTCTACACCGAAGGCACCGGCGTCATCTCGGACGAGAAGATCGCCGAACTGGTGATGGAACACTTCGACCTGCGCCCGAAGGGCATCGTGCAGATGCTCGACCTGCTGCGCCCGATCTACCAGAAGAGCGCCGCCTACGGCCACTTCGGCCGCGAGGAGCCGGAGTTCAGCTGGGAGCGCACCGACAAGGCGGCGCTGCTGCGCGCCGAGGCCGGCCTGGCGTAATCCGCGTCGGATTGGGGGGGGCTGGTGCCGGAGGCACCGGTCCACCTTGGCCGGAGCGACGCGCCACGAAGTCATCGTATCGCCAGGCGTTCTGCGTTCGAACGTCGTCCCTGCGAAGGCAGGGACCCAAGTTCGCCGGATCACGGCCCCCTTGATTGGGCGCTGACAGAAGTACACCACCATCAGCAATACAACACCCCGGGCCCTTTCCGCGCCCACCCGTGTTAGACTTATGAATTCCGAGGAGCGTTGCGACGGATTTCCCAATCTGCCAGGCTCGGATCATCAACACCGCGCTCACGTTACTTTTTTCTTAACTTGAAAGGAGGGCGTGATGAACGCCGTACTCAAAGACACCACCCAGGATTACCTCGTTGCCGACATCGGCCTCGCCGCGTGGGGCGAGAAGGAAATCCGCATCGCCGAAACCGAAATGCCGGGCCTGATGGCCATCCGCGAGGAATACGCGGTCGCCCAGCCCCTGAAAGGCGCGCGCATCGCCGGTTCGCTGCACATGACCATCCAGACCGCGGTGCTGATCCGCACGCTGGAAGCCCTCGGCGCGCAAGTGCGCTGGGCCTCGTGCAACATCTACTCGACCCAGGACCACGCCGCCGCCGCCATCGCATCGGTCGGCACCCCGGTGTTCGCCATCAAGGGCGAAACCCTGGACGAGTACTGGGAATACACCCACCGCATCTTCGAATGGCCGGGTGACAACCACGCCAACATGATCCTGGACGACGGCGGCGACGCCACCCTGCTGCTGCACCTGGGCGTGCGTGCCGAGAAGGACATCTCGGTGCTGGACAAGCCGGGTTCGGAAGAAGAGATCTGCCTGTTCAACGCGATCAAGGGCCGCCTGGCCGCCGATGCGCAGTGGTACTCGAAGCGCCTGCCGCAAATCAAGGGCGTGACCGAGGAAACCACCACCGGCGTGCACCGCCTGTACCAGATGCACCAGGAAGGCAAGCTGGCTTTCCCGGCGATCAACGTCAACGACTCCGTCACCAAGTCGAAGTTCGACAACCTGTATGGCTGCCGTGAATCGCTGGTCGACGGCATCAAGCGCGCGACCGACGTCATGGTCGCGGGCAAGATCGCGGTCATCGCCGGCTACGGCGACGTCGGCAAGGGTTCGGCGCAAGCGATGCGCGCGCTGTCGGCCCAGGTCTGGGTCACCGAAATCGACCCGATCTGCGCACTGCAGGCGGCGATGGAAGGCTACCGCGTCGTCACCATGGATTACGCCGCCGAGCACGGCGACATCTTCGTCACCTGCACCGGCAACTACCACGTCATCACCGAGCAGCACATGCTCAAGATGAAGGACCAGGCAATCGTCTGCAATATCGGTCACTTCGACAATGAAATCGAAGTCGCGGCGCTCAAGAAGTACGAGTGGGACAACATCAAGCCGCAGGTCGACCACGTCATCTTCCCGGATGGCAAGCGCATCATCCTGCTGGCCGAAGGCCGCCTGGTGAACCTGGGCTGCGGCACCGGTCACCCGTCGTACGTGATGAGCTCGTCGTTCGCGAACCAGACCATTGCCCAGATCGAGCTGTTCGCCAACACCGACAAGTACCCGGTCGGCGTCTACACCCTGCCGAAGCACCTGGACGAGAAGGTCGCGCGGCTGCAGCTGAAGAAGCTGAACGCCCAGCTGACCACGCTGACCGAAGAGCAAGCCGCGTACATCTCGGTGAGCAAGGAAGGTCCGTACAAGCCAGATCACTATCGTTATTAATCTGGTAATCTTCCGTGACTTGGCGCCAGGCGCTGCGGGCAACATGCCCGTGCGCGCCGGCGCTCCGGACCATCCCCGGCGGTCTGGTTCGCTGTCCTAGGACGGCCCCTGTGCCAGGGTGTCGCCGTGGGGTAGCCGAGCCTGCTCGCCCTCACGAAAGACACCGACAATGCGTTTGCTCCTGACCTGGCTGATCAATGCCGCCGCCCTGATGGCGCTGCCTTACCTGATGAACTCCGTGACCGTGACCCATCTCGGCAGCGCCCTCGTGGCTGCACTGGTGCTGGGCCTGGTCAACACCCTGATCCGTCCCGTGCTGGTGGTCCTGACCCTGCCGGTGACGCTGCTGTCCCTGGGCCTGTTCATCCTGGTGATCAATGCGCTGCTGTTCTGGCTGGTGTCGCACCTAGTTGCGGGCTTCCATGTCGCCGGATTCGGGTCGGCCTTCCTGGCCGCCATCCTGTACAGTGTGATTTCGTGGGCGCTTTCCACCTTACTCCTCAAAAACGATGGAAACCCCTAATATCAGTATCGAGTTTTTCCCGCCCAAGACGCCCGAGGGCGCGGAAAAGCTGCGTGTGGCTCGCCAGAAACTGGCCGAACTCAATCCCAAATACTTCTCGGTGACCTTCGGCGCCGGCGGCAGCACCCAGCACGGCACGTTGTCGACGGTGCTCGAGATCCAGGCCGAAGGCCACCAGGGCGCGCCCCACCTGTCCTGCGTCGGTGCCACGCGCGCGTCGATGCGCGCCATCCTGCAGGAATTCCAGTCGAAGAACATCCGTCGCCTGGTGGCCCTGCGCGGCGATCTGCCGAGTGGCTACGGCGGCGCCGGCGAACTGCGCTATGCGAGCGACCTGGTCGAGTTCATCCGCGCGGAAACCGGCGACTGGTTCCACATCGAGGTCGCGGCCTATCCGGAAATGCACCCGCAGGCGCGCTCGCCGCAGGACGACCTGCAGAATTTCGCGCGCAAGGTGCAGGCCGGCGCCAACGCCGCGATCACCCAGTATTTCTACAATCCTGACGCCTATTTCCAGTTCGTCGACAACGTCCAGAAACTGGGCGTGGACGTGCCGATCACGGCCGGCATCATGCCGATCACGAACTATACGCAGCTGATGCGTTTTTCGGACATGTGCGGCGCCGAGATCCCGCGCTGGATCCGCCTCAAGCTGGCCAGCTTCGGCGACGATGCGGCGTCGATCAAGGCCTTCGGCCTGGACGTGGTGAGCGGCCTGTGCGAGCGCCTGCTGGCCGGCGGCGCACCCGGCCTGCACTTCTACAGCATGAACCAGGCCGCGGCCACCACCGCGATCTGCCAGCGCCTGCAAGCGGCCTGAGCCTTTAGCGGCAAGGCCACGCCAGGCCGGACCCGATGTCCGCGCGGCCAGCCGGCCGCGCGCAGCGCCGCATGCGTATCGCAGCGCAGTGTCGAGCTGGTGGCGGGCCGAACCGGAAGCTCAGCCGATGCGGCTCGCTTCCGTCACGATCACATCCAGCGGCACGTCATGCGCCGCGTGTGAAAACACGGCTTGCTGGTTGCTGTAGGCAATGCCCAGCGTGGCCGGCCGCGGCGACGGCGCCAAGGTGCGGTCGTAATAGCCGCCGCCATAGCCGAGCCGATAATTTTCCTCGTTAAAACCCAGGCAAGGGATGAGCAGGGCAGGGGGACGCTCGACGAAGCGCAGGGTGGCCGGCACCTGCACGCCCATCTCGTCCGGGATCATCGGTTCGCCCGGCGTCCATTCGACGAAGGAGAGCGCGGTGTCGCGTTCCATCACCACCGGCAGCGCCAGCCGCACGCCGGCCCGGGCCAGTTCGCTGTAGGCGGCGCGCAGGTCGGGCTCGCCGGCCAGCGGCCAGTACACGCCGACGCTGGCGACCTGGCGCATGCGCCACCAGGACACCACCTGGGCACCGATATGGGCATCCCACTGGACCTTGATGGCTGGATCAAGGGCCCCACGTGCTGCTCGGAGCGCTTTGCGCAGGGCCGTCCTGGCTGCCTTCTGGTCGTCGTCGCGGGGTGTGTCGAACGATGCCCCATTCTGTTTCGTGCCCGCCACGCTTGCGCTGGAGTCTGGCAAGCCGTCGGAGCCGCATGGTATTCTTGATTCGCCGGTCATGGATGATATGAAGCGTACATTGAAAGTTGGATTGATGTTTTCGTCAAAATTGTTTGCTGGCACCAGTTTTGCCGCCACGGGTTTGCTGTCCCTCGCCGTCGCGTCCGCCGCTGCCGCCCAGGCCGCGGCGCCTGGCGGCGCCGCTTCAGGTGCAACCTCAGGTGCAACTTCAAGCGCCGCGCCGCCACCGCTGTCGTCTCCAGCGCCGGCAACTACCCCGGCCGCGCCCGGCACCGCGATCCTGGTTGCCACGCCGGCCGCCAGCGATGCCACGCGCGAACAGGATGCCATTTTCCTGCAATTGCGCGATGCCGCGCGCCAGGGCGACCCCAACCGTGCGGCCGGGCTCGCATCGCGGCTGCCGGATTACGCGATTCCCTCGTATGTCGACTATTATCGGCTCAAACCGCGTTTGCGCGACGCATCGAACGAGGAGGTCCTCGATTTCCTGAAGCGTTACGAGGGCAGCGCCATCGCCGACCGCATGCGCAACGACTGGCTGCTCGAGCTCGGCCGCAAGCGCGACTGGCTCAATTTCGATCGGGAATTGCCCTTGTTCGTCAAGAACGACGACTACCAGGTCAAGTGCTACGCGCTGTTGTCGCGCGCCGTCAAGGGCCAGAACGTGGCCGAGCAGGCGCGCGCGCTGCTCGACAATCCGCCACAGTACGGCGAAGCCTGCGCCGCGCTGGTGGGTCAACTGGCCCAGTCCGGACAATTCAGCCAGGCCGACCTGCTGGCGCAGCTGCGCCTGGCCGGCGAGATGCACGCCACCGGACCATCGCGCCGCACCGCGCTGCTGCTGGGGGCATCGGATACGCGCGCGGCCCAGGCGGTCGACGTGCCGGCGCTGGCGATGGCGCGCGGCATCGGCGATACCCGCGCCGAGCACGAGATCTACCTGGTCGCGGTCGGCCGCATGGCGCGCACCAGCCTGAAATTGGCGGCGGTGGCGCTGAACAAGAACGAATCGAAACTGTCCGCCGAAGAACGCGCGATCGGCTGGTCGCACATCGCGCTGGCGGCGTCGCTGACGCTGGCGCCGGAAGCTTCGGATTACTGGCAGCGCGCGGCCGGCGCGCCGCTGTCCGAGACCCAGCTCGAATGGAAGACCCGGATCGCGCTGCGCCGCGGCGACTGGAAAGCGGTGCGCGCTACCATCGAATCGATGCCGGCCGACCAGCAGGCCCTGAGTGCCTGGACCTACTGGCTGGGACGCGCGCTGCAGGCCCAGGGCCGCGCCGAGGATGGGCAGGCGCTGTTCCGCCGCATCGCCGACCAGAACAGTTTTTATGGCCAGCTGGCCATGGAAGAGATCGGCATGCAGATTTCGATTCCGCCCGCCGCCACGCCGCCGAGCGCCGCCGAACTGGCGCAGGCCGCCGCCAATCCCGGCTTCAAGCGCGCCCTGAAATTCTTCGGCATGCGTTTGCGCTTCGAGGCCACGCGCGAGTGGAACTGGACGGTCAGCAATATGTCCGAGCGCCAGTTGCTGGCCGCGGCCGAGTACGCCCGCCAGAACGAAATCCTGGACCGCATGGTCAACACCTCGGAGCGCACCCGTACCGAGTTCGACTACACCCAGCGCTTTCCGTCGCCGCACAACGACATCCTGCACCCGACCGCGCAGGGCCTGGGCCTGGACCGCGCCTGGGTGTACGGCCTGATCCGCCAGGAATCGCGTTTCATTACCGATGCCCAGTCCGGCGTCGGCGCGTCCGGCCTGATGCAGGTGATGCCGGCTACCGGCAAGTGGGTCGCGCAAAAGATCGGCCTGACCGATTACGGCCATGGCATGCTGAACGATATCCGCACCAACATCCTGCTCGGCACCAATTACCTGAACATGGTGCTGTCCAACGCCGAAGGCTCGCAGGTGCTGGCCACCGCCGCCTACAACGCCGGGCCGGGCCGCTCGCGCACCTGGCGCGGGTTGCTGAACGCGCCGATGGAGGGCGCGGTCTTCGTCGAGAGCATTCCTTTCGAGGAAACCCGCAACTACGTGCGCAACGTGATGTCCAACGCGACGAACTACGCGGCCCTGTTCGAAAAACGTCCGCAGTCGCTCAAGGCCCGCCTGGGGACGATCACGCCGCGCAGCAGCGGCCTCACCCTGCCGTAAGAGGACCCCATGCACGAGCTGTCGGTGTTATTGATCGGAGGAAGCGGTTTCATCGGCAGTCACGTGGCGGCGCGGCTGGCCGAGCGCGGCATGACCATCGTGGTGCCGACCCGGCACGCAGCCCATGCGATGCACCTGATGCCCTTGCCCGGCGTCGACATCGTCGAGGCCGATATCCACGACCACGCCACGCTGCGCCGCCTGGCGGCCGGCAAGGATGCGGTCATCAACCTGGTCGGCATCCTGTACGCGCAGCGCGGCACGCCGTATGGCGCGGGTTTCCGGCGCGCCCACGTCGAGTTGCCGCGCCGTATCGTCGAAGCCTGCGCGGCCGCCGGCGTGCCGCGTTACCTGCACATGAGCGCGCTGGGCGCCGATCCGCACGGCCCGTCGATGTACCAGCGTTCCAAGGCCGACGGCGAGCGCGCCGCCCGCGCCAACCCGGCGGTGGCGGCGACGATCTTCCGTCCCTCGGTCGTGTTCGGCGAGGAAGACAATTTCCTGAACATGTTCGCGCGCCTGCAGCGCCATGTCCCGGTCGTGCCGCTGGCTTGCGCCGGCGCGCGCTTCCAGCCGGTGTACGTGGGCGATGTCGCCGATGCCTTCGTGCGCGCGCTGTTCGACCGCCACACGGCCGGCAGGATCTACGAACTGGGCGGTCCCGGGGTGTACACCCTGGGCGAGCTGGTGCGCCTGGCCGGACGCTACAGCGGCCATCCGCGCAAGGTGCTGGCGCTGCCCGACGCGCTGGCGCGGCTGCAGGCCATGTTCTTCGAAATGTTGCCGGGAACACCACTGATCAGCCGCGACAACCTGGATTCGATGAAAGTCGATAATGTTGTCAATGCGGTCGTCAAGGCGTCCGATGTTGCCGATTCGTCCACACAGGTCTTGACAGCCGAGGCGCTGGGAATCAAGCTCACGGCGCTCGAAGCCGTGGCGCCGCAGTACCTGGCGCCCAGCGGCCGCCTCGACGTCCTGCGCGCCCGCGCCGGACGCTAACCCGACCTGAGACAACAGCGCCCATGCAGACAATCGAACTCGACCCGACGCTCACGCAAACCCTCGACCAGGCGCGCCAGGCCGGCCTGACCCTGGTGATCGGCAACAAGAACTATTCGTCGTGGTCAATGCGGCCGTGGGTGGCGGCGGTGGCGGCCGGCATCCCGTTCACCGAAGTGCGCGTGCTGCTCGACCAGCCCGACACCGCCGCCAACATCGCCCGCTACTCGGCCGCCGGCCGGGTGCCCGTGTTGCTGGCCGGCGAGATGACGATCTGGGACAGCCTCGCCATCTGCGAATACCTGGCCGAGCAATTCCCGGATAAACACCTGTGGCCGCAGGACGTGGCGGCGCGCGCGCTGGCGCGCTCGGTCGTGGCCGAGATGCACGCCGGCTTTGGCGATCTGCGCACGGCGATGTCGATGAACATCAAGGCACGCTTGCCGGGCCGTGGCCGTACGCCGGGCGCCCAGGCCGATATCGGCCGCGTCTGCGAAATCTGGGAAGAATGCCTGGCGCGCTTCGGCCACCACCGTTTCCTGTTCGGCGATTTTTCCATCGCCGACGCCTTTTATGCGCCGGTCGTAATGCGTTTCAAAACCTATGGCGTGGCGCTGGCGCCGGCGCTGCAGGCGTATTGCGACCGCATGCAGGCCCATCCGGCCGTGGCGCGCTGGGTCGAGGAAGCGATGAAGGAAACCGAGATCGCCGCCGGCCACGACGAGGCTTTGCCGGACTGATGCCGATGCAGATCTATGTGGTGGGCGGCGCGGTCCGTGACGAACTGCTGGGACTGCCGGTGCAGGACCACGACTGGGTCGTGGTCGGCGCCACGCCCGAGGACATGCTGGCGCGCGGTTTCCGGGCGGTCGGAAAGGATTTTCCGGTGTTCCTGCACCCGGACACGCAGGAGGAATACGCGCTGGCACGCACCGAGCGCAAGACCGCGCCGGGCTACCACGGCTTCGTGTTCCACACGGCGCCGGACGTCACGCTGGAAGACGACCTGATCCGGCGTGATCTGACCATCAACGCGATGGCGCGCGCCGCCGACGGCACCGTCGTCGACCCCTACGGCGGCCAGCGCGACCTGCGCGACCGCGTGTTCCGCCACGTCTCGGACGCCTTCGCCGAAGACCCGGTGCGCATCCTGCGCCTGGCGCGCTTCGCCGCGCGCTTTCCCGCATTCCGGGTGGCCGACAGCACCCATGCCCTGATGCGCCGGATGGTCGATGAGGGCGAGGTCGACGCGCTGGTGCCGGAACGCGTGTGGCAGGAAGTGGCGCGCGGGCTGATGGAGCAGAAACCGTCGCGCATGCTGGCGGTGCTGCGCGATTGCGGCGCCTTGTCCCGCATCCTGCCCGAACTCGACGCGCTGTGGGGCGTGCCGCAGCCGCCGCTGCACCATCCGGAAGTCGATACCGGCGTGCACATGATGCTGGTGATCGATTATGCGGCCGAGCGCGGCCTGGACTTGCCGACACGCTTCGCCGCCCTGATGCACGACCTCGGCAAGGGCGCGACGCCGGCCGAACACTGGCCCAAGCACCATGGCCACGAGGGCATGGGGCCGCGCCTGATCACGGATTTGTGCAAGCGCCTGCGCGTGCCGACCGAATGCCGGGATCTCGCCGTCATGACCGCGCGCGAACACGGCAACGTCAGCCGCGCGCTGGAGCTGCGCCCGAACACCATCGTCACCCTGCTGGAGCGCTGCGACGGCTTCCGCAAGCCGGAGCGCTTTGCCCAGATGCTGCTGGCGTCCGAGTGCGACGCGCGCGGCCGCGGCCACGAGAATCACGAGATGCGCTACCGCGACTATCCGCAGGGGCCGCACCTGTTGCAGGCCCTGGCGGCCGCGCGCGCCGTGAACGCGGGCGAGATCGCGGCGCGCTTCGCCGAGGACAAGGCGCGCATTCCGGAGGCGGTGCATGCGGCGCGGGTGGCGGCGGTGAAGCGGGCGCTGAATGATGTGAGAGATTGATTCAGGATGGGCGTAGTTGTGGCTCGCTGTCCCTGCATGTCGTTGCCGTGAAAACGGAAACCCATGCTGAGTTACAAAAATCGTTCAGTCGGATACCGCGCGCTATCTGATGGCTGACGATTTCACAATCATCATGCGCCCACCCGAATCCATTACAATGACCGGATTGGTGCACCGCACAAATCAGGCCACCCCATGACCCCGCAAGACAACCCGCTGCGCCGCTGGCTGCACAGCTTACGAAACAAGGACGGCCGCCAGCCGGTGCTGGTCAAGGCGTTGAGCGAACGCGACCGGCGCCGGGTGCTGCGCCACTTCATGGCCCTCGACAGCAACGACCGCCTGCTGCGCTTCGGCAGCATCCTGCCGGACGAGCGGGTCGCCGATTACGTCGGCAAGCTGAATTTCACGGACGACATCGTGTTCGGCGTCTACAACCGCGTGTTCCAGCTGGTCGGCGTCGGCCATCTGGCGTTCACCTCGAAAGAGGCGCACCCGGACAGCGTTTATTACACCGACAAGGAAAAAGTGGCCGAGTTCGGCATATCGGTGTCGAAGACGGCGCGCGGGCAAGGGGTCGGCACGCGCCTGTTCGAGCGCGCCGCCATCCACTGCCGCAATTCCGACGTCGACACCCTGTACATGCAGTGCCTGTCCTCGAACCGGACCATGATGCACATCGCCAAGAAGGCCGGCATGCGCATCCACCGCGAATACGGCGAGGCCGATGCCCACCTGCACCTGCCCCCGCCCAGCCCGTCGAGCGTGCTGGCCGAGGCGCTCGAAGAGCAGATGGCCAAGATCGACTACACGGTCAAGGCCAATGCGCGCGCCGCCCTGCGCCTGTTCAGCCCCAGGAAGTGAGCGCCGCGCCGGCGTCCATCCGGCCCATCAACCCTGCGATGTCGTCCAGCCCCGGCGGCGTGGCGCCCGGTGCCAGGCAGGCGGCGGCGCCGGCGGCCACGGCGAAGCGCAAATGCGCCAGGCCGTCGCGCTGCGGCGCCCGCAGCATGCTCCAGGCCAGCGCCGCCATGCTGGCGTCGCCGGCGCCAACTGTGTCGGCCACGGCGATGCGCGGCGCCGGCACCGACCAGGCCTGCTCGCCGGCATACAGGGCGGCGCCGTCCGCTCCCTTCGTGTACAGGTAGCAGGCCGCCGGGTTCCAGCGGCGCAGCGTGGCCAGCGCGCGCTCCACGTCGTTGGTGCGGAACAGGCCGGCCAGGTCTTCTTCCGACACCTTGACCACGTCGGCCAGCGCCGTCATGCGGCGCAGCGTCGCGTCGTAGCCGGCATCCATGAGCGCGCGGAAGTTGGGGTCGTAGCTGATGCGCACGCCGTCCGCCTTGAGCGACTCGGCCAGCGCCACCAGCTTGTCCGCCAGCGGCCGGCGCGCCAGGCTGATGCCGCCGAAGTGGGCCCAGCGGCAGGCGCTTTGCCAGCCGTCCGGCAGGCGGGCGGCGTCGAAATGCAGGTCGGCGCTGTCGTCGCCCACGAAAAAATAGCTGGGCGGGTCGAGCCGGTGCACGATCGCCAGCAGCGGCGACTTGTCGACCCGCTGCAGCAGGCGCAGGTCGAGGCCGGCGTCCCCGCTGGCTTGCCACAGCTGGTCGCCGAACACGTCGCGGCTGACGGCGCCGGCGAAACCGGTGGGCACGCCCAGGCGCGCCATCGCGCGCGCCACGTTCCAGGTCGAGCCGCCGACCTGGCTGTGCCAGCGGGTGGCGCCGTCACCAGCCGGGTTGGCGTCGACGATCATGTCGGTCAGCGCCTCGCCGGCCGCCACGAACAGGGGGAAGTCGCGGGTGGTGTCCATCTTGTTCAACGCTCCAGCACGTGCAGCACCTCGTAGCAGGCGCCCATCGTGTGATAGTCGACCTTGCCGGCCGGGCTCTTTTCGTCGGTCAGGGTTTCGTTGGCCGGTCCCAGGATGCGGTACCAGGCGCCGTGTTCGTGGTCGACGAAGTGTTCCCAGCCGTAGGCCCAGATGCGGTCGTACCAGTCCCAATAGCTCGCCTCGCCACTGCGCGCGCCCAGCAGGGCCGCCGCGGCCAGGCTCTCGGCCTGCACCCAGAAATACTTGTGGGCATCGCAGATGGCGCCGTCCGGCGCGAAACCGTAGTGGATGCCGCCATGGGTGCCGTCCCAGGCCTTCGACAGCGCGGCGTCGAACAATGCACGCGCGCGCGGCAGCAGCCAGTCCGATGGCCCCGCCATCTTGTCCTGGTGGCGCTCCATGATGATGAGCAGCTTGGCCCATTCGGTCAGGTGGCCCGGCTGGTAGCCCCAGGGGCGGAAGATGTTGGTGCTGTCGTGGCGGTTGTAGTCGGGGTCGACCGACCAGTCGGCGCGGTAGTGTTCCCACACCAGGTTGCCGTACAAACCGGCCTGGCGCACCGTGATGTTGTGCGCCAGCGTCTCGGCGCGGTGCAGGTAGCGCAGGTCGCCGGTGGCGTCGAAGGCGGCCAGCATGGCTTCGCAGGCGTGCATGTTGGCATTCTGGCCGCGGTAGGGCGACAGCTGCGACCAGTCGCCGCTGGCCTCGTCGGCGTACAGGCCGTGGCGCGGCTCCCAGAAGCGCTCTTCCATCAGGTCCCAGGTCTCTTCCAGCCAGGCGCGCGCGTCCTCGACGCCCGCCATCAGCGCATGCGCATAGGCCAGCAGCACGAAGGCCAGGCCGTAGCAGTGGTTGGTGTCGTCGGTGACCGTTTTTTCGCCGCCGTTCCAGTCCAGCGTCCAGGCGTAGCCCTTGGTGTCCGGATTGCGGTGCGCCTCGCGCAGGAAGCGCAGGCCGTGCAGCACGCGCTCGCGGTCGGCCGCTTCGCCGAACTGGCGCCAGGCCATGGCGAAGTTGAACACGAAGCGGGTGCTGCTGACCAGGTGGCGGGTGCGCGCATCGTAGACGCTGCCGTCGTCTTTATAGAAATGGTAGAAGCCGCCGCTGGGGTCGGTGCAGCGCGGGTCGTAGAACCGGCGGGTGTGGCGGATGTGCTGCAGCAGCGTGTCGCGCGATCGGAAATCTGGAAGCATTGGCTCTTTCGTTGTCGTCAAAAATGGATGCGGGTACGAAAATCCTCGCACACCGTGCTGGCGCGCACGATCAGGTCGACCGGCGCCACCTTCTCCAGCGGCGCTTCCTGGGGGCCGCGCAGCAGCAGTTCGACACCGAGCGCGCCGAGTTCCTTCTTGTCGATGCGCAGCGTGGTCAGGGGGCGGTGGCCGAGCACCGCGCCCGGGATGTCGTCGAAGCCGACGATCGAGATGTCGTGCGGGACGGTGAGGCCGGCCGCCAGGCAGCAGCGCATCGCCACCAGTGCGGCGGCGTCGTTGTAGCAGAACACCGCGTCCGGCGGATGGGGCAGGGCGAGCAGGGTCTGCATCGCCTCGAAGGCGCCGGTCTCGAGGTCGACGCCGTCGGCCAGGGTCACGTCCAGGCGCGGATCGGCCAGCATGCCGGCCTCGAACAGGGCCTGGCGGTAGCCGCGGTTGCGTTCGCGTACGCTGTAGTGGCTCAGGGGGCCGGAAATCATCGCGATGCGTTCGCGTCCGAGCCCGATCAGGTGGCGGGTGGCGAGCTGGCCGCCCATGTGGTTGTCCGGATTGACCGAGCTGTAGCCGCGCAGCTTCATGTCGATCAGGACCAGCGGCTTGCCGCTGGCGCGCAGCGCGGCCAGCAGTTCCGGCTCGAAGAAGCCGGCGCAGACGATGGCGTCCGGCGCGTGCATGCGCAGCTGCTCGTTGAGGCCGTCGGCCGGGCCGACCGCCAGGAACGAGAGCACGATGCCCTGCTTGCGGCAGGCTTCCTCGGCGCCGTGCAGCACCGGCGAATAGAACGGGCTGCTGGCGGCGGTGTCGTGCTGCCGGTGCAGCAGGAAGGCGAGGCGGCGGATGCGCTTGCGGCGCAGCTTGCAGAAGTCGTAGCCCAGTTCGCGCGCCGCGCTGAGCACCATCTGGCGCGTGGTCTCGGTCAGGCCGGGTTCGTTCTTGAGGGCGCGCGAGATGGTGCCGGTCGAGACGCCGGCATACCGGGCCAGGTCGCGGATGGTCACCGGCGCCGGATTGCCGCCGGCCAGCGCCGCGGCATGCGAGGAATCGGGATTCACCTTGTCTCCAATCTTGTCGGTGCGGACAGCGCCTGGGGCGGCCGCTTTTTTGATTCAGTCTTGCATATCGATATCAAGCGGTCAAACCTGTCCCTGGACTTCCAGACAAGTTTAGCCGGCTTTACTAAACAGTCTATTCCCAGCTATATTCTCTCTGCAAGAAACCGATTTCATAAGAGCGCGGAAGCTGTTTAGTGAAGGTGACTAAACTGCGCCCCGAAACCGGGCTGGTGTTGACCCCGCCAAGCCAGCTATGCACAATCTTTCTTAGTAAAAAATCATAAGTCGGCCGTGAAAACGAGCCGGCGTCACAAAGGAGACACCATGGAACGCGTTTCAACGCCGGCCTTCGCGCCGTCCGACCGGGTGGATGGCGCCCAGCCGCCCGCCAGCACCGCCTTTCCCCTTACCGTCGTCACCCTGCTGTTCTTCATGTGGGGCCTGCTGACCTCGCTGAACGACGTCCTGATCCCGCACCTGAAATCGATCTACACGCTGACCTACGTGCAGGCGATGCTGGTGCAGTTCTGCTTCTTCGGCGCGTATTTCATCGTGTCGCTGCCGGCCGGGGTGCTGATCCGCCGCATCGGCTACAAGAAGGGCGCCGTGGTCGGACTGGCCATTGCCGCCGCCGGCTGCGCGCTGTTCTACCCGGCCGCCACCCGCGGCTACGGCTTGTTCCTGTTCGGCTTCTTCGTGCTGGCCGGCGGCATCACCATCCTGCAGGTGGCGGCCAATCCCTACGTAACGGCGCTGGGTTCGCCCGCCACCGCGTCCAGCCGCCTGAACCTGACCCAGGCCTTCAACTCGCTCGGCACCACCATCGGCCCGATCGTCGGCAGCGTGCTGATCCTGTCCGTCACCTCGCGCCACGCCGGCGAAATGTCTTCGCTGTCGCGCCAGGCCCAGGAAGCGGCGACGGTGCAGGGCCCCTACCTGATGCTGGCCGGCGCCCTGCTGGTGCTGGCGCTGCTGTTCGCGATCGTGCGCCTGCCGGTCATCCGCGAGGAAGCCGTGAGCGGCGTCTCGGGTTCGCTGTTCCGCCACAAGCACCTGGTGCTGGGCGCGGTCGGCATCTTCCTGTACGTCGGCGCCGAGGTCAGCATCGGCAGCTTCCTGATCAACTTCCTGGGCGAGCGCCAGATCGCCGGCCTGTCCCACGCCGACGCCGCCCTGTACGTCGGTTACTACTGGGGCGGCGCCATGGTCGGCCGCTTCATCGGTTCGGTCGTGATGCGCTTCGTGAGCCCGGGCCGCACCCTGGCCTTCAATGCGGCGCTGTCGATCGCGCTGATCCTGTTCGCCGTCTTCGGCCAGGGCCACGCCGCGATGTGGGCGTTGCTGGCGGTCGGCCTGTGCAATTCGATCATGTTCCCGACCATCTTCAGCATGGCGCTGCACCGCCTCGGTCCGCAGACCGGCCAGGGTTCCGGCGTGCTGTGCATGGCCATCGTCGGCGGCGCCATCGTGCCGTTCGCGCAGGGCGCGCTGGCCGACAGCGCCGGCCTGCAGCCCTCGTTCCTGATCCCGGCCGCCTGCTATGGCTTCGTGCTGTACTTCGGCCTGAAGTACGCGCGCATGTACGCCGCCGACCAGCGCGCGTAAAGCAAGCGTCATCGATACTTTCCGACCTGCCGGCGCCGGGCCTTTCCGGCGCCGGGCGGTTCGCACCATCACCATCCAAGAACTCGAACACAGAGAGACCTTCCTATGCGTTTTTCCAAGCTTGCCCTCGTCGTCGCACTGGCCGCCGCCTTCCCCCTGACCTCCAGCGCATTCGCCGCCGACCCGGCGCCGGCCGAACCGGCGCAGAAGCCCTGGCTCGACCGTTCGCTGGGCGCCGACCAGCGCGCCCAGCTGGCCGTCAAGGCCATGACCCAGAAGGAAAAGCTGAACTGGGTAATGTCCTATTTCGGCCACGACTTCGGCAAGGGTAAAAGGATTCCGGAAGCGCTGGCGCAGTCGGCCGGCTACGTTCCCGGCCTGCCGCGCCTCGGCCTGCCAGCCCTGTTCCTGACCGACGCCGGCCTGGGCGTGGCCTCGCAGGCCGGTCCCAAGGTGCGCGAGCGCACCTCGCTGCCGTCGGGCCTGATGACGGCGTCGAGCTGGGATCCGAAGGTGGCGTATGCCGGCGGCGCGATGATCGGCTCGGAGGCGCGCGCGTCCGGCTTCAACGTGATGCTGGCCGGCGGCGTGAACCTGATGCGCGAACCGCGCAACGGCCGCAACTTCGAATACGCGGGCGAAGACCCGCTGCTGGCCGGCGTCATGGTCGGCCAGGCGATCAAGGGCATCGAATCGAACCACATCATCTCGACGCTGAAGCACTTCGCGCTGAACGACCAGGAAACCGGCCGCAACGAACTCGACGCGCGCATCGACAAGGCGGCCTTCCGCATGTCCGACCTGCTGGCGATGGAACTGGCGTTCGAACAGTCCGGCGCCGGTTCCGTGATGTGCTCGTACAACCGCGTCAACGGCCCCTACGCCTGCGAGAACAGCTACCTGCTGAACGACGTGCTGAAGCGCGACTGGGGTTTCAAGGGCTTCGTGATGTCCGACTGGGGCGCCACCCACAGCACCGTGGCCGCCGCCAACAATGGCCTGGACCAGCAGTCCGGCCATGAATTCGACAAGTCGCCGTACTTCGGCGGCGCGCTCGAGGAAGCGGTCAAGACCGGCGCCGTGCCGCAGTCGCGCCTGGACGACATGGTGACCCGCATCCTGCGCACCATGTTCGAGAAGGGCGTGGTGGAGAACCCGGTGAAGGAGGGCGGCGCGATCGACTTCGCGAAGAACGGCGCGGTCAGCCGCCAGACCGCGGAAGAGGGCATGGTGCTGCTCAAGAACGATAACAAGGTGCTGCCGCTGGCGAAGAGCGTGCGCACCATCGCCGTCATCGGCGGCCATGCCGACGCCGGCGTGCTGGCCGGCGGCGGTTCGTCGCTGGTGTATCCGGTGGGCGGCAATGCGGTCAAGGGCCTGAAACCCGACACCTGGCCGGGTCCGGTGATGTTCCACAACTCGTCGCCGCTGCGCGCGATCCAGGCGCAGGCGCCGAATGCGAAGGTCGTGTTCGACGACGGCACCGACCCGGCGCGCGCCGCGCGCGTGGCGGCCCAGGCCGACGTGGCGCTGGTGTTCGCCACCCAGTGGGTGGGCGAAGCGCTGGACGCGACCTCGCTGGCGCTGCCGGACCGCCAGGACGACCTGATCGCATCGGTGGCCGGCGCTAACCAGCGCACCGTGGTGGTGCTGGAAAACGGCGGCCCGGTGGCGATGCCGTGGTTGAGCAAGGTTCCGGCGGTGCTGGAAGCCTGGTATCCGGGCACCAGCGGCGGCGAAGCGATCGCCAACGTGCTGTTCGGCGCCGTCAATCCGTCCGGCCACCTGCCGGCGACCTTCCCGGCGTCCGAACAGCAACTGCCGCGTCCGGCGCTGGACGGCGATCCGAAGCAGCCGGAGATGCAGTTCGCGATCAACTACACGGAAGGCGCGGCGGTCGGCTACAAGTGGTTCGACCTGAAGGGCCACAAGCCGCTGTTCCCGTTCGGGCACGGCCTGTCGTACACCACCTTCGCCTACTCGGGCCTGAGCAGCCAAATGAAAGATGGCCGCCTGCACGTGCGTTTCAAGGTCACCAACACCGGCAACGTCGCCGGCAAGGACGTGCCGCAGGTGTACGTGTCGCCGGTCGCGGGCAAGTGGGAAGCGCCGAAGCGCCTGGCCGCCTGGGACAAGGTGGCGCTGCAGCCGGGCGAATCGAAGGACGTCGAGGTGACGGTCGAGCCGCGCGTGCTCGGCAGCTTCGACGAAGCCTCGCGCACCTGGCGCATCGGCAAGGGCAAATACAAGCTGGTGCTGGCCCAGGATGCCGCCGGCACCGGCGCCAGCAGCGTGACCGTCGACCTGCCGGCCAGCACGCTGGACGTGCGCGGCCGCGCGCAGGCGGCGCGCTGATCACCCGCCGGTCGCGCGCTGTCCGGCGGATTCGGCTTTGCATTCATCGGCGCCTTTGCCGGCGCCTTTCGGTCATCAGGCATCAACCAGGAGGAGACATGCAACACAAGATCGGCAAGACCGTATTCGCCGCCGCGCTGGCGGTGCTGGGCGCGGCGGGCGGTGCCCAGGCAGCGTCGGGCAGCGACGCCTTCGTGGCGGTGAAGGGCACCCAGTTCGTGCGCAACGGCCAGCCTTATTACATCGCCGGCACCAACCTGTGGTACGGCGGCTACCTCGGCGCACCGACCAGCGTGGGCCAGCGCGCGCGCCTGCTGAAGGAGCTCGACCGCCTGAAAGCGCTCGGCATCAACAACGTGCGCGTGCTGGCGGTGTCGGAAAAGACCTCGATGAAGAGCGCGGTCAGCCCGGCCACCACCAGCGCGCCCGGCCAGTACGACGAAAAGCTGCTGCAGGGCCTGGACTTCCTGATGGCGGAGCTGGGCAAGCGCGACATGACGGCGGTGCTCTACCTGAACAACTTCTGGCAGTGGTCGGGCGGCATGACCCAGTACCTGAACTGGTTCACCGGCAGCCAGCCGCACGACCCCAACGTGAGCAAGGACTACGAGCGCTACATGGCGGAGAACGCGCGTTTCTACACCAACGCCAACGCCCAGTCCGAGTACCGGCAAGTCATCGCGCGCATCGTCAAGCGCGTCAACAGCGTCACGGGTAAACCGTATCGCGAGGACCCGGCGATCATGTCGTGGCAGCTGGCGAACGAGCCGCGGCCCGGCAACAGCAAGTCGACGGCGGCGGAAAAGGCCACTTACGTGAAATGGATCGCCGACACCGCGCACTACATCCGCTCGCTCGACGCCCGCCACATGGTCAGCAGCGGCAGCGAAGGGCTGGCCGGTTCGGCCCAGGATGCCCAGCTCTACCTGGACGCGCACCGCACGCCGGACATCGCTTACCTGACCTATCACCTGTGGCCGGCCAACTGGGGCTGGTTCGATCCCAAGCAGCCGGACCAGACCTGGAACGGCATGATGGACAAGAGCCTGCACTACCTGAACGTGCACATCGACTATGCGAAGCAGCTGGGCAAGCCGATCGTGCTCGAGGAATTCGGCTTGAACCGCGACGGCGGCGCCTTCGACATCAAGTCTTCGACCAAGGTACGCGACCGCTTCTACGGCGAGGTGTTCGGCCTGATCCAGCAGCGCGCGGCCAAGGGCGACCCGGTCGCCGGCTGGAACTTCTGGGCCTGGGGCGGGGCCGGGCGCGCCGCCAACGCGGATTACTGGTGGAAGCCGGGCAACGACTTCGTCGGCGATCCGCCGCAGGAAGAGCAGGGCCTGTATTCGGTGTTCGACATCGATGCCGCCTCGCTCAAGGTGATCGGCGACGCCGCCCACAAGCTGCACGCGCTGGAAGGAGCCAAGCGATGAAGCGCGCACTGGCAAGCATGCTGATCGCCGGCGTGGGCCTGGCCCCGGCCGCAGGCGCCTGGGCCCAGAAGTCCGAGGGCCTGGCGCTGACCCCGCAGATGGGCTGGAACAGCTGGAACAAATTCGCCTGCAACATCGACGAAAAGCTGATCCGCGAGACCGCCGATGCCATGGTGAAGATCGGCCTGAAGGACGCCGGCTACCAGTACATCAACATCGACGATTGCTGGCACGGCGCGCGCGATGACAACGGCGAAATGCACCCGGACCCGCAGCGCTTCCCGTCCGGCATGAAAGCGCTGGCCGACTACGTGCATGCGCGCGGCCTCAAGCTGGGCATCTACTCGGACGTGGGCAACACCACCTGCGGCCACCGGCCGGGCAGCCGCGGCCACGAATACCAGGATGCGCGCACCTACGCCGCCTGGGGCGTCGACTACATCAAGTACGACTGGTGCGACAGCAAGGGCCTGAGCGCGCAGGGCGCCTACCAGACCATCAGCGACGCGATCCGCGCCAGCAAGCGTCCGATGTTGCTGAGCATGTGCGAGTGGGGCGAGAGCAAGCCGTGGGAATGGGCATCGGAGGTCGGCCATTCGTGGCGCACCACCGGCGACATCTACCCGTGCTGGGATTGCGAGATGAACCACGGCTCGTGGTCGGCGCTCGGCGTGATGCGCATCCTGGATAAGCAGGCCGGCCTGCGCAAGTATGCCGGTCCGGGCCACTGGAACGACATGGACATGCTGGAAGTCGGCATGGGCATGACCGAGGACGAGGACCGCGCCCACTTCTCGATCTGGGCGATGATGAATTCGCCGCTCATCCTCGGCAACGATGTGCGTTCGATGCCGGACTCGGTGCGCAAGATCATCGGGCGGCGCGACGTCATCGCCATCAACCAGGACCCGCTGGGCGTGCAGGCGCTGCGCTTCTACAACCAGGGCCAGGTCGAGATGTACGTCAAGCCGATGGCCAACGACGAATGGGCCTTCATGATCCTGAACCGCGGCGAAGCGCCCTTGAGCTACCGCTACGACTGGAAGCAGCATCACATCAGCGACGACTTGAGCAAGCGCGAGCTCGATCTCAAGAAGGCGACCTGGCGCTGGACGGACGCGTGGACCGGCAAGACCGGCGATACGAGTAAACGCCTGGACGTGACGGTGCCGTCGCACGGCGTGGTGCTGTTGCGCCTGAAGAAGTCCTGAGCCATGGCGCCCCGATCGCTGTTGCCGATGCTGGCGCTGGCGCTGGGCTGTACCGGCGCCGCCGAGGCGGCGGAATCGGTGTCCGCCATCGATGCCCGCGTGACGCGCATGGGCCGCACGGCGGCGGCGCCCGGCGGCACGCTGCGCTTCGGCTATCCGGGCGTCACATTGGGCGTCGATTTCAACGGCAGCCGGCTGGCGGTGGAGATGGCGGGCGGTGCCGGCAGCCTGGTCGACGTGATCGTCGACGGCGGCGCGCCGGCGACCGTGCGTCCCGGGCCGCAGCGGCGCAGCATCGAGCTGTTCCGCGGCAGCCCGGGACGGCACCGGGTCGAACTGGTGCACCGCACCGAGACCTGGCTGGGCGTGGTGTCGGTGGCCGGCTTCAGTACCGACGGCAGTTTCCGGGCAGCGGCGCCGCTGCCGGCGCGCCGGATGCTGGTGCTGGGCGATTCCGTCACCTGCGGCGCCGACATGGAAAGAGGCAGTGGCGATCACCCGGGCGACAAGAACAATCCCGAGTGGTGGAATGCGCGCGTTTCCTATGGCATGCTGGCCGCGCGTGCGCTGGGGGCCCAGGTGCAGCTGGTGTGCTACGGCGGCCGCGGCCTGGTGCGCAGCTGGAACGGCCGCAGCGACGAGTTGCAGCTGCCGGCCTTTTACGACCTCGCGATCGCCGACGCCGCGCAGCCGGTCGGGTGGCGCCAGGCCGGCTACGATCCCGACCTGGTGCTGGTGGCGATCGGCACCAACGATTTTACGGCCGGCATCCCCGAGCGCCAGGCCTATGTGGCGGCCTACGAAGCTTTCGTGCGCACGCTGCTGAAAAACCACGCGCATGCGCGCATCGCGCTGACCGAGGGCGCGATCCTGGACGGCGAGAAGAAGGCCGTCCTGCGCGATTACCTGAACGAGGTCGTCGAGCGTAGCGGCAGTCCGCGCGTGCGGGCGATCCCGTCCGGACACCATCCGGGCGATGCCGTCGACGCCCATCCGACCACGCCGCAGCACGCCGCCATGGCCGACGAACTGGTGCCGCAACTGCGCCGGCTGATGGCCTGGTAGGCCGGCGACCGCGTTACACCAGGGGCAGCGCCGTGGTTTCCTTGATGCGCTGCAGGGCGAAGCTCGACTTCACGTCCAGCACCGCCGGATGGCGCAACAGCGTGCCCATCATGAAGCGCGAGAAGTGGTCCATGTCTTCCACGTGCACGCGCAGCAGGAAATCCATCTCACCCGTCATCGCATAGCAGGCCACCACTTCCGGCCAGGTCGACACCGCCTGGGCGAACTCGAAGCGCGGCGAAGTCGCCGGAACGCGCGCATTCGGCGCGCCCTCGGCGTGCTTTTCCAGGCGTACGTTGACATAGGCCAGCAGGCCCAGGCCCAGCTTGTCGGGATCGAGCAACGCCACGTACTGGCGGATCACGCCGGCCTCTTCCAGCCGCTTGATGCGGCGCAGGCAGGGCGAGGGCGACAGGCTCACACGCTCGGCCACGTCCTGGTTGGACAGCCTGCCATCCGCTTGCAGGATAGCAAGGATCTTGCGGTCGGTTTTATCCAGCTCGATTTTTGACATGAATCCCCTCGTCGTTCAGGTGTTTCGCAATTTTATTGCGCAAATCGCCTGGCGGGGGGAATTGATTGAAATTTAATGCTTGGGGGAGAAGCCTATACTGGCCAGAACAATGACGCGGACACCGCGCAAAACCGAAGACAACGGAGACAATCAGCATGAACGCACCCCTGGACCGCAGCCAGCTGGAGCCGGCGCAGCCGCAACCGCAGCACGAGATCAGCCTCGACGACAAATGGACGCTCGAGCGCGGCCGCGCCTTCATGACCGGCACCCAGGCCCTGATCCGCCTGCCGATGCTGCAGCGCGAGCGCGACCAGCAGGCCGGCCTGAACACCGCCGGCTACATCACCGGCTACCGCGGCTCGCCGGTCACCCAGGTCGACCAGACCGCGTGGAAGGCCAAAAAGCACCTGGACGCCCACCACGTCCACTTCCACCCCGGCATGAACGAAGACCTGGCCGCCACCGCGGTCTGGGGCACCCAGCAGACCAACCTGTTCAAGGATGCCAAGTACGACGGCGTGTTCGCCATGTGGTACGGCAAGGGCCCGGGCGTGGACCGCTGCGGCGACGTGTTCAAACACGGCAACAACGCGGGGAGCGCGCAACACGGCGGCGTGATCGTGCTGGCCGGCGACGACCATGCCGCGAAATCCTCGTCCACCGCGCACCAGTCGGACCACATCCTGCACCACGTCGGCATGCCGGTGCTGTACCCGTCGTCGGTGCAGGAATACATCGACTACGGCCTGCACGCCTGGGCCATGAGCCGCTTCAGCGGGCTGTGGGTGTCGATGAAGTGCGTCACCGACATCATCGAATCCGGCGCCGTGGTCGACCTCGATCCGGAGCGCGTGCAGACCGTCATCCCGACCGACTTCGAGATGCCGCCGGGCGGCCTGAACATCCGCTGGCCGGACGCCGTGCTCGACCAGGAAGTGCGGATGAACAACTATAAGTGGTATGCGGCCCTGGCCTACGCGCGCGCCAACAAGTTGAACCAATTGGTCTGGGACAGCCCGACGCCGAAGATCGGCATCATCACCGCCGGCAAATCCTACCTCGACACGCGCCAGGCGCTGGCCGACCTCGGCATCGACGAGCAGGCGGCGCGCGAGATCGGCCTGCGCGTGTACAAGGTCGGCATGACCTGGCCGCTGGACTCGATCGGCGTGCACGCATTCGCGCAGGGCCTGGACGAGATCCTGGTGGTCGAGGAAAAGCGGCAAGTGCTGGAATACGCGCTGAAGGAAGAGTTGTACAACCTGCCCGACGGCCAGCGCCCGCGCGTGGTGGGCAAGTTCGACGACAGCGGCGAATGGAGCGCCAGGACCCGTTCCGGCCAGGGCGACTGGCTGCTGCCCGGCACCTATGAACTGAACCCGGCCCAGATCGCGCGCGCGATCGCCTCGCGCATCGGCCACTACTGCGCCGGCCACCCGGTCGCCGAGCGCGTGCGCGAACGCATCGCCTTCCTGGAAGCCAAGGAAGCGGTGCTCAAGGCGATCCCGGCCAAGGCCAATCCGGACACCGACCGCATCCCGTATTTCTGCTCGGGCTGCCCGCACAACAGCTCGACCAAGGTGCCGGAAGGCTCGCGCGCCCTGGCCGGCATCGGCTGCCACTACATGGTGCTGTGGATGGACCGTGAAACGTCCACGTTCACGCACATGGGCGCCGAGGGCACCACCTGGATCGGCCAGGCCCCGTTCACCGACGAGAAACACGTGTTCGCCAACCTGGGCGACGGTACTTACTTCCACTCGGGCGTGCTGGCGATCCGCGCCTCGGTGGCGGCCAAGGTCAACATCACCTATAAAATCCTGTACAACGACGCGGTGGCGATGACCGGCGGCCAGACCCACGACGGTCCGCTCGATCCGGCCAGGATCAGCCGCCAGCTGGCGGCCGAAGGCGTGAAGCCGATCATCGTCGTCACCGACGAGCCGGAAAAATACCCGGCCGACTATCCCTGGGCCGAAGGCGTCACCGTGCGCCACCGCCTGGAACTGATGGACGTGCAGAAGGAATTGCGCGAGGTGACCGGCGTATCGGCCATGATCTACGACCAGACCTGCGCCTCCGAAAAACGCCGCCGCCGCAAGAAGGGCGAATTCCCCGACCCCGCCAAGCGCGCCGTGATCAACGAAGCCGTGTGCGAAGGCTGCGGCGACTGCTCGAAGCAGTCGAACTGCCTGTCGGTCGAGCCGCTGGAAACGGAACTGGGCCGCAAGCGCCAGATCAACCAGTCCTCGTGCAACAAGGATTTTTCGTGCGTGACCGGCTTCTGCCCGAGTTTCGTCACCGTCGAAGGCGGCGGCCTCAAGAAACCAAGGAAGGCAACGACCACGGAAGCGAAGCCGCCGCTGCTGCCGGCGCCGCGCATCCCGTCGACCACGACGCCGTTCGGCATCCTGGTGACCGGCATCGGCGGCACCGGCGTGGTGACGGTCGGCCAGATCCTGGCGATGGCCGCCCACGTCGAAAACAAGGGCGCGCTGGTGCTGGACATGAGCGGGCTGGCCCAGAAGGGCGGACCGGTGATGTCGCACGTGCGCCTGGCCGACCGCCAGGCCGACCTGCACTCGACCCGCGTCGGCACCGGCAGCGCGGACCTGGTGATCGGCTGCGACCAGATCGTCACCGCCAGCCGCGACGCGCTGTCGCGCATGGGGGAAGGGCGCACCTGGGCCGCGGTGAACGCCAGCGGCGCCACCACCGCCGCCTTCATCAAGAACCCGGACTGGCAATTCCCGGGCGAAGGTTCGCGCGGCGCCATCGTGCAGGCCTGCGGCGCGGGCAACGTCGACTTCATCGATGCCGGCCAGATCGCCACCAGCCTGATGGGCGACGCCATCGCCACCAACATGTTCATGCTCGGCTACGCCTTCCAGAAGGGCCAGGTGCCGCTGCAGGAAGCCTCGATCATGAAGGCGATCGAACTGAACGGCGTGTCGGTCGGTTTCAATAAAGCCGCGTTCGAATGGGGCCGCACGGCCGCGCACGACCTGGCCTCGGTCACGCGCATGACCACGCCCGCCAAGGTGATCGAATTCAAGCGCGGCCAGAGCCTGGACGAGATCGTGAACCGCCGCGTCGAGCTGCTCACCGCCTACCAGAACGCGGCGTACGCGCAGCAGTACAAGGACTTCGTCGACGGCGTCCGCGCGGCCGAGTCGCGCCTGGGCAAGGGCACGCGCCTGACCGAGGCGGTGGCGCGCTACCTGCATAAACTGATGGCCTACAAGGACGAGTACGAAGTCGCGCGCCTGTACACCGACCCGGCCTTCATGGCAAAGATCGACGGCATGTTCGAAGGCGACGTGAAGCTGAAATTCCACCTGGCGCCGCCGATCATGGCCAAGAAGGACAAGCAGGGCCACCTGGTGAAGCAGGAGTTCGGGCCGTGGATGATGAAGGCGTTTAATGTGCTGGCGAAGCTGAAAGGCTTGCGCGGCACCGCGCTCGATCCGTTCGGCCGTACCGAGGAGCGCAAGATGGAACGCGCGCTGATCGGGGACTACCGCCGCACGGTAACGGCGCTGCTGCCGAAATTGACGCCTGAAAACCTGGCGCAGGCGGTGGCGATCGCCAGCATTCCGGAGGACATCCGCGGTTTCGGCCACGTCAAGGAGCGCAACCTGGCGGCGGCCAAGCGCAAGGAAGCGGAACTGATCGCCGCCTTCCAGGGCGCCGGCGCCACGCCCCGCGCCGCCTGATGCACGGTTGACGCAGGCCGGAACGGACCGGAGCAAGCTGCCCCGGAACGGCCGCCCACAGGCGTTTCGACGCCGGTGGGCGGCCGCTGTCGTTTTCCGCCAACTGTTACAGTTGGTTGCAATTCGGCAGGCGGCCACGTCTATAATCGGATGCATGACTTCGTTCCTTGCCTCCGCCGGCCGTTCGGCCACCTTTCACCTGACTGCCTGTGCCCTCGCGGCTACCGTCCTGCTCAGCGCTTGCGGTGGCGGTGGTGGCTCATCCAGCAGCAACAACGTCGGCACCAGCCCCGGCACCCCGGCTGTGCCGACGACCCCGGCCGTGCCGGGCACGACCCGCACGCCGGACCCGATCCCGGCCGATTACCAGAGCTACGCCAACCTGTGCGCCGCCCCGCGCAGCGGCGTGGACGCGTTCGGCCTGGCCTTCCCGGACCGCCAGGGTACGCTGCAGGACGAAATGCGCTTCCTGCGCGGCTGGGCCGACCGCAACTATCTCTGGTACGACGAGATCCCCCAGGATCTCTACATGGCGGACTTCAGTAACACGCTGGATTATTTCGCCAAGCTGAAAACGCCGGCCGTCACCGCGTCGGGCAAGCCGAAGGACCAGTTCCACTTCACCTACACGACGGCCGAGTGGGATGCGCTTAGCACCTCGAACCAGGAAGTCGGCTATGGCGTGACCTGGTCGCGCAACAGGACGAGCGCGCCGCGCACCTGGCTCGCTTCCATCGTCGAGCCGGGCTCGCCGGCCGCGGCGGCCGGCCTGCAACGCGGCGACATGCTGACCGCGGTGGACGGCATCGACTTCGTCAACACCACCGGCACCGGCGTCAACGGGATCAACGCCGGCCTGTTCCCGGCCAAGGCGGGCGAGTCGCACCGGCTGTCGCTCCAGCGCGGCGGCACCGCCTTCGAGGTCACCCTGAGCTCGAGCGTGGTCAGCAGCGCCTCGGTGAAGAACGCGAAAGTGATCGAGACCGCCAGCGGCAAGGTCGGGTATCTGACCTTCGAGGATTTCAACGCCGTCGCCGAGAAGCAGCTGATCGACGCCTTCACGATGTTCCAGAACCAGAAGGTGAACGATCTCGTGATCGACATGCGCTACAACGGCGGCGGCTTGCTGTACATCGCCAGCGAACTGGGCTACATGATCGCGGGACCGTCCTCGAACGGCCAGACCTTCGAGCGCCTGGTCTACAACGGCAAGACCGCGCCGCAGTCGCCGATTCCCTTCCTGAACACGGCCTACGGCTTCGATGCGCCGAGCCCGGCCCGCGCCGGCCAGGCGCTGCCTTACCTGGGCCTGAAACGCGTGACCGTGCTGACCACGGCGGGCACCTGCTCGGCCAGCGAAGCGGTGATCAACGGCCTGCGCGGCATCGACGTCGAAGTGAACATCATCGGCGGCGGCACCTGTGGCAAGCCCTACGGCTTCGCCCCGGTCGACAACTGCGGCACGACCTACTTCTCGATCCAGTTCCAGGGCGTGAACGCGAAAGGCTACGGCGACTTCGCCGACGGTTTCGCGCCGACCTGCGCCGTGGCCGACGATTTGTCGCACGCGCTGGGCGATACGTCCGAAAACCTGCTGGCGGCGGCGCTGGCCTACCGCAGCACGAACGCCTGCCCGGCGTCATCGGCATCGGCCAGGGCCAGCGCGGTGCCGATGACGCTGGTGCGCTCGCCGGCCAAGGAGATCGCGGTGCTGCCGCGCGGGCGATAAGACGCAGCGCCCGATGCCGTCGTCCCCGCGCAGGCGGGGACCCATGCCGAGCGACCGAAGTCTGTCAGTGTGCGTCAATCCAGCGTGACCGGCCCTGGATGTTCAGCATGGGCCTCCGCTTTCGCGGAGGCGACGTGCACGCGCCAACGAAAAAATGAATTCGCGGTTTGTTGCCAGTCTATAATTTCCGGCTTAAACCAACCTTGCCGGAGTCCCCTGAATGCTTCGTTCCGCAATCCTGCTGGCCCTGCTCGCCGGCGCCCCCCTGGCGCAGGCCGCCGCTCCCGACCTCGTCACCGTTTCCGAACGTTCCGGCTTCACCGCCACCGGCCGCTACGACGAAGTCGTCAAGTTGTGCGGCGCCTTCCAGCAAGCCTATCCGAAGCAAGTGAAATGCTTCCAGTTCGGCACCACGCCGGAAGGGCGGCCGATGCTGGCGCTGGCGGTGAATGCGCGCGGCGTGTTCACGCCCGAGGCGGCGCGCCGCCACAAGTTGCCGGTGACGCTGATCCAGGGCGGCATCCACGCCGGCGAGATCGACGGCAAGGACGCCGGCTTCCTGGCGCTGCGCGAGATGCTCGACAACAAGCTGGCCAGCGGTGCGCTCGACAAGCAGGTGCTGCTGTTCGTGCCGGTGTTCAACGTCGACGGCCACGAGCGCTTCGCCAGATACAACCGGCCGAACCAGCGCGGCCCGGTCGAGATGGGCTGGCGCACCACCGCCCAGAATTTCAACCTGAACCGCGACTACGTCAAGGCCGACGCGCCCGAGATGCAGGCGATGCTCGCCCTGGTCAACGCCTGGGATCCGCTGACCTACGTCGACCTGCACGTGACCGACGGCGCCATGTTCCAGCACGATGTCTCGATCCAGGTCGAGCCGGTGTATTCGGGCGACCCGGCCTTCCGCCAGGCCGGCCTGGCGCTGCGCGCCGAGGTCATCGCCGACATCGCCAAGCAGGGATCCTCGCCGCAGTCCTACTACATGTCGTTCAAGGAGACCGACGATCCGGCGTCCGGCTTTGTCGACAGCGTGTCCGAACCGCGCTTCTCGACCGGCTATTTCCAGCTGCGCAACCGGATGGCGATGCTGGTCGAGACCCACTCGTGGAAGGATTATCCGACCCGCGTGCGCGTCACCCACAACGCCTTCGTCTCGGTGCTGCAGCAGGTGGCGGCGCACGGCCAGGCATGGCAACAGGCGGCGCAGGAGGCCGACGCGCGCGCCATGCGCATCGGCGGCCAACCGGTGGCGCTGACTTATAAAACCACGGACAAGAGCACCATGGTCGACTTCCAGGGCTACGCCTACACGCGCACCATGTCCGACGTGTCCGGCATGCTGATGACGCGCTACGACGAAAGCAAGCCGCAGGTCTGGCACGTGCCGCTGCGCGACGAGGTGGTGGAAGACTTGACGGTGAAGGCGCCGGGCGCCGGCTACGTGGTGCCGGCCGCCTGGGCGCAGATGGTCGCCGCCAAGCTGGCCCAGCATGGCATCAGTTACCGCAGACTGGACAAGGCCGTGGCAAGCGCGCCCGTCGAAACCTTCCGCGCCGACAAGGCTGCCTTTGCGGCGACCTCGTTCGAGTCGCACCAGCGCCTGACGGTCCAGGGCGCCTGGCGCAGCGAGCCGCGCCCGCTGGCGCAGGGCGCGCTGTTCGTGCCGATCGGGCAACCCAAGGCGCGCCTGGTGATGGCGCTGTTCGAGCCGCAGGCGCCGGACTCGCTGCTGGCCTGGGGCGCGTTCAATAACGCCTTCGAGCGCAAGGAATACATGGAAGAGTACGTGGCCGAGGACGTCGCGCGCGCGCAGATGGCGCAGGACCCGGCGCTGGCCGCCGCGTTCCGCGCCAAGGTCGAGCGCGATCCGGACTTCGCCAAGGACCCGCACGCGCGCCTGGAATTCTTCGCGCGCCGCCATCCGTCGTGGGACGAACGCCTGAACCTGTATCCGGTGATGCGCACCGACAGCGCGCTGTAAGCCGCGCCGGCGCGAGGCACGTCAAACCCGCCGCGATTCGCCATGCGTGCGCCGGCGGGCGCACGCTAGACTGCCTAAGTGCCCTTCATGGTTCCCACCCATGCACCGTCCCGCCGCGCTTCCTTCCGCCGTGCTGCTTTCTCTTCATTCGCGGCAGGCATGGGCCACCGGCCTGGTGCTGGCATTCCCCTTGCTAAGCCTGGTCACCGGTTTCGGGATCGGCCTGGCCGGCTTCCTGTTCCTGTTCACCGCCTGCCTGTGGTGGCGCGCGTGCGGCAAGGCGCTGCGCGCGCACTGGCCGCAGACGCGCTGGGTGCTGCTTGCCTTGCTGCTGCACCTGGCCTGGCTGGCCTGGCTGGCCTTCGGCAGCGGGCGCGCGCGCGGCGCCAACACGCTCGACGCGCCGGCGCGCATGTGCATCGCCGGCGCCGCCATGCTGGTGGTGCAGGCCGGCAGGCCGGCGCTGCGCGCCCTGTGGCTGGGGGCGGCCGGCGGCGCGCTGCTGGGCGCCGCCTTCGTCGCCTGGCAGCGGCTGGCGCTCGGCATGGAACGCCCCGGCGGCCTGCTCAATCCGATCACCTTCGGCGACCTGTCGCTGTGCCTGGCCCTGCTGGCGCTGGTGGGGACCATCGACGCCGGCGCCGTCCCGCCGACCGCTGCGCCGGCGCGCAAGGGCGCGCCGGCCATGCGCTGGACCGCCGCGGCCGGGATCGTGGCCGGCCTGGCGGCGTCGCTGCTGACCGGCAGCCGCGGCGGCTGGCTGGCGCTGCCGGCCGCTTTCATCCTGCTGGCGGTGCTGGCGCGGCGCTTGGCGCTGCCGCGCCGCCTGGTGCTGGGCGTGCCGCTGCTGGCCTGTGCGCTGGCGCTGGGCGCCTATGCGGTGCCCCAGACCGGGGTGCGCGCCCGCGTCGCGGTCGGCATCAGCGACGTCCGGCTGTACCTGGCCGGCAGCCCGCTGCCGACCTCGATCGGGGTGCGCCTGGATTTGTGGAAGGCCGGGCTGCGGCTGGCCGCCGAGCACCCCTGGACCGGCATCGACACGCCGGCGTACAAACGCCGCATGCGCGCCTGGGTCGCGGCCGGCGCGCTCAGTCCGGCCGTGTTCGCGCCGCCGGAACCGCCGCACCTGCACAACGACGCGCTGCAGGCGCTGGTCACGCGCGGCATCCCGGGCTTGTTTGCCTGGAGCGCCATTTTGCTGGCGCCCTTCCTGTTCTTTCGCAAGCAGCTGGCACGCACCGATACTTACGCCGAAGCGGGCAGTCAGCGGCGCGCGGCCGCGCTGGCCGGCATGCTGGTGGTGCTGGCGTATGCCGCCTTCGGCCTGAGCGAAGTGATTTTCTGGTCGATGAAGGCGAGCCTGTTCTATGCCTTGCTGGTGTTCCTGCTGATGGGCTGGTGCCTGGCCGGCGCGGACGAGGCCGGGGAAGCGAACAAGGGCGCGGACAAGGACGCGCACAAGGGTGCAGCCAAGGGCGTGGACGAGGGTAGGGACAAGGGCGTCCATGAAGGCGCGGCCGGCGCCAGGGCCGATGCCGCCCGCGGCCGCGCCGATCAGGCGCGCCCGGGACCGGTGCCGGCCGATACCTGAGCCGGGCCGGGCCGCCGCTGCAGCCGGGCCAGCGCGGCCGGAAACGGCCCGAGCCGGCGCTGCAGGCCATCGCCGATCGCGCGCAGCAGGATGCGCAGTGCCCCGCGCCGCAGGCGGCCGCTGCTGCCCAGCCACAGCGCCAGCGCGAACAGCAGCGTCAACGCGGCCGGCACCAGCGGCAGCGTGGCATAGGCGCGCGCCACGGCGATGCGGTTGCGGATCGTGAAGTAATGCTTGGCGCCGAACGGTCCCGCACGCAGGCGCGCGCGGCGCCCGCGCAGGTGCTCGACCACGCTGTCCGGCACCAGCCACAGCGGCAGTCCCGCGCGTTGCAGGCGCAGCGAATATTCGGTATCGTCGTAAGCGAGGAAAAAAGCGCGTTCGGGCATGCCGACCTCGGCGATGGCGGCGGCCGATACCAGGAAGCCGACAAAGGAGGCGGTGTCGACGCGGCACGGCGGTCCGTCGTAGGCGGCACGCGGCAGCGGGCGTTCGATCCCGGTCGGCAGGTGGTAGCGGCGCCGGTGGCGCAGGGCGATGTCGCCGAATTCGCGCACCGTGCCGCACAGGGCGCCGATCTTGCCGTGCATCTCACGGTTGGCGTCCCGGTTTGCGTCCTGGTCGAGGGCCGGGCCGCCGGCGGCGTCGAGCAGGCGCGCCAGCGCATCCGGACGCGCCATCGCGTCGTCGTCGAGCAGCCAGATCCAGTCGTGGCCGGCCGCGAAGGCGCGCGCCATGCCCAGGGCAAAGCCGCCGGCGCCGCCGAGGTTGGTGTCGGAACGCAGCACCCTCACCGCGTCCGGACGGGCGAGGCTGGCCGTGACGGCGGCGGCGCCGATGGCGGCCGCACCGGGCAGGTCGCTGGCATTGTCGACCACGTAGATCGCATCCAGCGGCCGGGTCTGCGCGCGCAGCGCGGCCAGCGCCTGCAGCAGGAGCTGCGGCCGGTTGTGCGTGACGAGCACGGCGGCAACGCGCAACGGGGCGGGCGTGCGGCGCACGGTCAGCCCCGCGCCACGCGCCGCACGATGCGGGCCGCCAGCCGGCGCACCGGGTGGTGCGGCCGGCTGGGGTCGAAGATCAGCCCGTGCAGCGCGGCACTGTGGCGGAAGGCCTGGCGCGCCCAGGCCTTCTGGCGCCGGCGAGCCTCGATCAGCGTGCGCAGCGGCGCCGGCTCGGCGACGCCGGCCAGCTGCGGATTGGCGAGCGCCAGCCAGTCCAGGTGCATCAGGTTGTTCAGGCGCTGGAAGGACGAATTGCCGACCCAGCCGTATTTGTCGAAGCGCAAGCCGATCTGCCATGGGTCGAGCAGCATCACCTCCTGCGCCAGGAAACGCTGGTAATCGGCCAGCACCCGTTCGGACACGTCGTTCAGGAAGCGCGGTACTGCATAGCCGCGCGCGTGTGCGAAGTGCAGGCACAAGTGCTGCTCCACCGCGAAGCGCGCGCGGAATTTGCGCTCGAAGACGGTCGAGCCCGCGGCATGGTCCTGGTGCTCGTACTGGCGCGCATCCTTGGACGACATCGGCGGCGCCGCCCAGTAGTCGCGCAGCAGTGCGGTCGGGCCGAACTGGAACCAGTCGCTGAGGTGGTAGGCCAGGCGCTCGAACATGGTCGGGTCGAGCGTGAAGAAGGAACTGGCCAGCAGCCGTTCGCGTCCGCCGTCGACGGCCAGCTGTTCGCGGTAGTAATCGATGAAGCCGGCGTGCTCGAGAAAGCAGTCGGAGCGTAGCTTGACGGCGTACGGCGTGCCGACCGCCGCCAGCCCGGCCTGGGTACTGAGCAGCTGGCGGTTGACGTTGTTCACTTTCCGGTCGTCGAGCTTGAGCGGGGCCAGGCCGCCCGGGTCGGCGCTTTCGACCAGCGCGTCGAGTTCCAGGCCGGGCGGCACGTCGGCGCCGGCCCAGGTCGACAGGATGACGCGTGCGCCGGGCAACACCTTGCGCGTGAGCCGGATGTTGCGCGCGAAATTCTCGTGCTCGCGCGTGACATAGGGCTTGAAGGCGCCCTGGAACACCAGCGTGATGTCAGCGGTCTTCATGGGCGGGACGGTCGGTGGCGGTGGAGCCGGCGCCCGGTCGATTGCGCAGTGTACGGCCCGGGTGCGCGCCGGGCTGCGTGCCCGCCACCGGCTCCGGTGGCGTGCCAGGTTGATTGTCGGCTTGCGCGCCCGGGTTGGCGCCCGGATCAGTGCCCGGGTCATCGCTGAGCTTGTCAATATGGCGGCGCAGCGGCGCATCCGGCCGGCGCGGCACCCGCTTGACGCCATACAGGCCGTGGCGATCGAACACGCGCCACGGACCCTGGCCGTCGGACAGCCATTCATACGGGGCCAATGCCTCGGCGCGGTCGTGCGCGATGCGCTCGACCCAGGTGCGGTCGATGCGGTGGAAGCCGGCGCGGATCATCAGGAACTCCAGTGCCCGGCGCGGCAGCCAGTGCGGATCGCCGCGCCGCCCGATGATGGGATCCACGACGCGCAGCACGCGCCAGAATGCGCGGTCGAAGCGGTGCACTTCGGAAAACACATACGGCATGCCGGCGATGGGCGCGGCGCGCGCATGCGCGACCGTCGACAGCCAGACTTCCTCGCGCGGATAGGGCACCGGCGCCGGCTGGCGCGCGGCATGCTTGACGATGTCGGCGATCTCGTAGAGCAGGGCGGCATCGTAGCTCGATCCCTCGACCTGGGAACCGATCGCCGGCGCATCGCCGAGGCGCTTGCGCAGCGCCAGCAGCGCGGCGTCGCCCAGGGCCGCGGGGGCGAAACGCCAGTGGCTGCCCGGCCGGATCGGACGGTGGTGCAGGAGACTGCCGGCTTGCGCGCGCGCGAGGTGGACATGCAGGCCGCGCCGTACCAGCATGTCGTTCGAGGAGTGCAGGCAGATGCGGGTGCAGGCGGGCAACTGGCGCCGGATCCAGGCGACGTTGGCCAGGTGGGCCAGCAGGATATTGCCCCAGCCGGTGGCCAGGCGCTGCGGATTGATGACGGCGTTGGCGCAGCCGCTCGCCGCCAGCGCGGCTTCGAGTTCGCCGGGGGTGAAGCGGGCATTGGCCGACACGTGCAGCACCACCTGCGCGGACGGCAGGAAAGCGGCGAAGTTGGCCAGTTGTCCGGCGATCACGGCGGGACGCGTGTGCACGGGCAGCGAGATGCAGATCAAGGCAGGCTCCGGTGCGACGCCACCAGCGCGCCGTACTCGGCCGGCGTGCCGGCAAAATGCACGCGCCCGGCCGGCGCTTCGTCGTACACGATGTGGCGGCCGGCGTCGATCAGCGTGTTGTACAGCGGCGCGACGTACAGCTCGCCCCAGCGCGCCAGGTAGTCGCCGGATGCCTGCAGGGCCAGTTCGCAGGCGGCGCTGAAGTCGGCGGCGCGCGCAAAATAGTACAGGCCGGTGCAGCACAGCGCCGAGATGCGGCGTTTTTCCGCGGTTTCCGCCACGCGCCGGCCGAATGAGGCGGCCGGGCGCACGAAGGACCAGTGCTCGCCGGGTGCATGCACGACTTCCAGGTAACCGTCGCTGTGCGCGGCCTCGGGCGGGAAGGCGTAACCGGGGCGGATGGTGTCGATGTTGAAGATCAGGAGGGCGTCGTTGGGCGGGCAGGCGGCCTTGCGCAGGCCCAGCAGCACGGTCTCGGCCTGGCCGCGCGTGGGCGTGTCGAGCGTGACGAGCTTGCGCTGGACGATGCCCAGGCGCTCGCATTCGCCGTCGACGAAGTCTTCGGCGCCGCAGCCGGCGCGCGTCACGAACAGGAAGCGCTCGCTGGCGAAATAGCGTTCGAACGAGCGCATGCAACAGGCGAACAGCGATTCTCCCTGCAGCAGCAGTTCGTACTTGGGGCGCTCGTAGCCGGCTTCAAGAAAGCGCCGGCTCCGTCCCGCCATCGGGATGACGATCATCGGATATCCACTCCATGTAGAGCCTGATGCCGTTTGCCATCAGCGCCTGCTGGCGCCGCGGGTCGTCCGCATGCAGGGGAAGCATCGACAGGAACAGCAGCACCATCACCGGATGGCACTGCCACTGCGCGGGCCGGCGGCCGGCGAAGGCCGTTGCGGCGAACAGGCGCTGCACCGACAGGCAGCGCTCGGACAGCACGCGGAACTGCAGCGACCGGCCCTCCACCTGCAGCAGATAAAAGCCGGCGACGATGAAGTCGTACAGCCCGAGTACCGAATGCGCCAGCTTGCCGAGGTCGTAGCGCAGGTCGCCGAAGCGGCTGGGCCGGCCGAGGGCGTCGGTGCCGCGCGGATCGACCATCTTGACGCGGCCGGCGCGGAAGTCGAACAGGATATTGCTGAAGCAAAAATCGCCGTGCAGGAAGGCCGGCACCGGCGGCGCCGCCAGCAGCGCCGCGCCGGCGTGCTCGGCGATGGCGCGCAGCGGCGGTGCGGGGCGTTCATTCAGGGTCCAGGGCGCGTCCAGGTCGATGCCGGCCTGGCCGGCGTAGGTTTCGAGGCGCTGCAGGGTCTTGTCGAGGTAGGTCCGGCGGACCATGTCGGGGTCCAGCAGCGCGGCATCGGCGGCATCGGGCGGCGCAGGATTGGAAAGCGCCGCAGCCGGCGGTCGGGATTCGGAAAGCGCCGCAGCCGGTGGTAGGGAACTGGAAAGCGCCGCAGCCGGCGGTAGGGAACCGGAAAGCACCGCAGCCGGCGGTAGGGAACCGGAAAGCGCCGCAGCCGGCGGCGCGGCCAGGCCGGCGGCGGTGCGCAGGTAGGCGTCGCAGGCGCGGAGGATGCGGCGCCATACGCGTTCGGGCAGGCGGCCGAACACGTACAGCTCGTTTAGGGTGGCCAGGTGCAGGTATTCGAGCTGGTAGGCGCAGGCGCCGCCGCTGCCGCCGTTTTCGGTGGTGCGGCAGATGTAGGGTGCCAGGTAGGGCTTGATCGGGGCCGGCGCCTGTTCGAACCAGCTGGCCTCGGCCATGATCTTGGCGCTGTCGGTGCCGGACTTGGTGACCACGCCATCCGCCACCCGCAGCTGGTTGAAGTGGCGCTGGGTGGTGATGATGCGCTTGGAGTCGAAATACGTGTGCACGTGGCCGAAGTCGAGCCAGCGCGACACCGTCCAGTGCGCCAGCCCGCCGATTGCACCGTCATAGGCGCGTACCGCGGCGATGAAGTCGTCGGTCGCTTCCAGCTGCGTGCGCAGCAGGCCGGCGTCGGAAAACGAGAACAGGCCGGTCCAGGCGCCGCCCGGCTGGCCGCTGGAGGGCGCTTCGTGGTACCAGTCGTAGTATTCCTCGGTGTGGCCCACCGCCAGCCAGTCGCTGCCTTCGCGCAGCGGATCGGTGACCAGGGTGTCGCCATACAGGATGTCGAGCGGGCCGGCCACGCCGCTCACGCACAGGAACTCGTGGATCGCGGCGCCCAGTGCGGCGCCCGGCGTGGTGCGCAGCACCTCGACCCGGTGCGCGCGCAGCCACGCGGTGTCGGCTTCGTCGAGCGCGAAGTCGTCCGGCACCGTCAGGCAGACCCGGTCATGCAGGCGGCCGAACTGGCTGACCTGGTAGGTGTAGAGGCGGCGGTTCCCGACCGGTAAAAAGGCCGGCGGGATGCGTCCGAACTCGGAGGCGAGTTCGCTTTCGACGTAGGCGCCGGAGGTAATGAGCAGCATTCAGGCACCGGCCTTTTCGGCGGCAAGCAGGGCGTGGATGGCCGGCAGCGAATAGCGCAGGAATTCCGAAGGCCGGATCGATTTGTCGTCGACGTAGAAACCCTCCAGGCCACACCACGGTTTGCCGACGTGGATTTCGTCGAAGGGCACGTCGTGCCGCTCGAGCCAGCCGAGGATGACCGGCAGCGTGTGCACGTTGATCTTGCCGACGTTGCCCTCGAAGGTGCGCATGCTGCGGCTGGTGTTGATGACGATGTCGAAGCCGTTGGCACGGTACTCGCGCAACCGGGCGATCAGCGCGAGATTCGGCAGCGCGTGCGCATAGTCGGACTGCGCATGGCCGGTCCGCACATGGCTATCGGGCGCCGCCAGCGTCAGGGTTTCGTCGAGGTCGATGATCAGTCGTTTCATGCATCGAGCATAGCCCGCACGGATTGTGCGTTTGCTGATCCACGTCTATCGTGTTCACAACGCCGCGCCGTCGATTTCGGTCACCAGGCCATGTTCGAGGCGCAGGAAGCGGGTGCAGTAGCGCTTCAGCATCTCCGTGTCGTGCGAGGCGAACACGAAGATGCTGACGCTGGAGATCAGCGATTCCATGCGCTGCGCCGCCTTTTCCTGGAATTCGGCGTCGCCGGCGCCGAAGATCTCGTCGACCAGCAGGATGTCGGGCCGGGTCGAGGTGGCCACCGCGAACATCAGGCGCGTGGCCATGCCGGCGGAATAGGTGCGCACCGGCAGGCCGAGGAAGGGGCCGAGCTGGGTGAAGGTTTCGATGTCCTCCATGCGTTCTCGGATCTCGTCCTGGCCGATGCCCAGCAGCAGGCCCATGCGCTGGATGTTCTCGTAGCCGCTCAGTTCGCCGTCCATGCCGGCGCCGAGCTCGAACACGGTGGCGATCCGGCCCCGGCGCAGCACCCGGCCCCAGGCCGGCTGGTAGACGCCGGCCATGGTGCGCAGCAGGGTGCTCTTGCCGGCGCCGTTGTGGCCGACCAGGCCGACGGCGTCGCCGTCGGCCAGCGTGAAGCTGACGTCGCGCAGCGCGGTCACGATCTGCACGCCCGAGGCCTCGCGTTCGATGCGGCCGCCGGTGGAAATGCTGACCAGGCGCGAACGCAGCGACTTGGCGCGCACGTCGTAGACCGGGTACTGCACGGTCACGTCATGGAATGCGAGGCAGGCCATCGTCATCGTCCCGTCACAGCCAGTACGTGATGCGGTTGCGCTTGGCGTTGAACAGCCACAGCGTGAAGGTCCAGCCGCCGACCGCGAGCAGCGCCGTGGTCAGCACCACGAAGCCCGGTGGAGGCGAACCCAGCAGCGGATAGCGCACGATCTCGATCAGGTGGCTCAGCGGATTGAACCATACGAAGTGGCCGTTGAAGGGCAGGTAGCTGGGGCGGTAGAACACGGGGCTGAGGAACATCAGCAGCGGCATCGCGGCATTGACCACGTATTCGAGGTCGCGGAAGCGCGCCCCCAGCATCGACAGCAGCAGGCTGATCCAGAGCAGGTTGAGCGCCACCAGCGCCAGGCAGGGCAGCACCATCAGGGTGGCCCAGCCGACCGGCAATTTAAAAATGAGCAGCACCGCGACCAGCACCGGCAGGTTGTGCAGGAAGTTGATCAGGTGCTTGAGCACCATCTGGATCGGCGGCATCGACAGCGGCACGCTGAGGTTGCGCAGGATCGCGCTCTGGCGCCAGTAGGTGGTGGTGGCCTCGCCGATGCAGCCGCTGAGCAGTTGCCACATGATCAGGCCGGCGGTGAGCGAGGGCACGAAACTGGCGCGGTCCATGTGCAGCAGCTCGCTCCACACCAGGCCCAGGCCGAGGGTGCCGGCGGCGGTGCCGAGCGTCATCCAGAACGGCCCCAGCACGCTGCGGCGGTAGCGTGCGCGCAGGTCGCCGGCGGCCATGAAGGCGATCACGTGCAGCAGCCGGACTGCACGGCCGAGGTCAGTCAGGGCGGGGCCGCTGGCGATGTTGCGTGCAATCAGGGTCATGGTATGCGATCAGGGTGGCTGAAGCGCAGATTGTCCGGGAACCGACCGGGCGCCGACTGATCTTGCGCAATCCTGCTCGATTCCGCTGCAACCGTCCAGCCGCGGGCGGCTCTGAGCCCATGTGCGAGTTGGCGTCGATCCCCGGCGTCGATCCTTTGGGGGAATGCAATGAGCGATTACCTGAAACAGTATGCCAGCATGCAGAAGCTGTTCTACGACGAGACCCCGGCTTCGGTCGAGGAAATCGTCGGCAACTACGATTACCACGAAAATTTCCCCTACGAGACCCACCTGCTGCACCGCTACGGCGACATCCGCAAGCCGGTGCTGGCCGACCCGGCGCGCGCGCGCGGCTTCGAGATCGGCTGCGGCGAAGGGCGCATGATCCGGCGCCTGGCACGCCTGCTGCGCCAGGTCGACGGCGCCGACATCTCCGAAAAAATGGTGCGCGCCGCGCGCAACCGCACGCCCGGCTCGGAAATCTTCGTCAGCTCCGGCACCGACTGCGGCGCCGCCCCGTCCTCCAGCTACGATTTCGTGTACTGCGCGATCTCGATGCAGCACATCTGCGTGCACGACACGCGCGCCAGCATCCTCGACGACGTGGTGCGCATCCTGCGTCCCGACGGCTGCGCCACGCTGCAGTTCTTCTTCTCGAAATATTATCCGTATTGCCGCACCGTGGCGCCGCCGGCCAACGAATCCTTCCTGCTCGACGTGCACCACGTCGACCGCCTGCACGCGCGCTGGTTCGAGAACCGCTGGGACGCGGTGGGCACCAACAGCATGTGCGACGTCGCCTTCGGCACCCAGGACATTCCCGAGGTGGTGGGCGATTTCGGGCGCTGGTTCGGCTCGGTCGAAGTCTGGTTCCAGGATATCTCGATCGGCCGGCCCGAACCGCGCGGCAATACGCGGCCGCGCATCCTGCCCGAGATCCACCCGAACTGCCACGGCTGGGACGATGCCTGGTTCACGCACATGGCCTTCTTCCATTTGCGGGACCCGCGAAAATGAAAGCCGGCGCTGTGGGAGTCAGCTGCTGCATCGTCTGCTACCACAGCAGGCCGGACCAGGTCGAGCGGCTGCTGGCCAGCGTCACCACCGCCAGGCCGGACATGCTGGTGTACGTGGTCGACAACTCGCGCACCGACGCCCTGCGCGCGCTGGCCGGGCGTTTCGGCGCCCATTACCGCCACCAGCCCGACAATCCCGGCTACGCGCGCGCGCACAACTGGGCCCTGAGCGCCGCCGCCGCCGCCGGCAGCCGCTATCACTTCGTGCTGAACCCCGACGTGCAGCTGCCCCTGGACGGCGTCGGCAAGCTGCTGGCCTACATGGAAGCGCATCCCGACGTCGGCCTGCTGGCGCCGCGCGTGCATTACCCGGACGGGCGCCTGCAGCCCCTGTGCAAGCTGCTGCCGCATCCGCTCGAACTGGCGGTGCGCCGCTTCCTGCCGCTGCTGCACCGCTCGAGCGGCCAGCTGGCGCGCTACGAACTGCACGGCAGCGGCTACAGCCAGGTGATGGACGTGCCGGCGCTGTCGGGCTGCTTCATGCTGATGCGGGTCGAGACCGTGCTGCGCGTCGGCCTGTTCGACGAGCGCTTCTTCCTGTACTTCGAAGACGTGGACCTGTCGCGCCGGGTGGGCCAGGTAGCGCGCACGGTATTCGTGCCGCACGTGGCGATCGTGCACGATTACGGCAGGGGGTCGTACCGCAACTGGCGGCTGTTCTGGCATCACCTGGTGTCGGCGGCGCGCTACTTCAACAAATGGGGATGGATGCAGGACGGGGAGCGCGACCGCATCAACGCGCGCGCCCTGCGCGAAGCCGGGCTGACGCGCGGCCGGCCCTCGGGGCCGGCCCCGGCCGAAAACGACTTGCGGCCATGACGGCCGCAATGAGGAAAGTGGGCGCGCCGGGCTTGGCCCGGCGCCAGGCTTCAGCAGCGCTGCAAGGGCCGGCGTGCGTACCAGCCGAACGCCAGGATCAGCACGTAGCACAGGGCCGGTACCGCCAGCGCCAGGCGCAGGCTGGAAAGGTCGGCCGCATAGCCGGTGAGCAGCGGCACGATGGCGCCGCCGACGATGGCCATGCAGATCAGGCCGGAACCCTCGGCCGCGCGTTCGCCCAGTCCTTCCGAAGCGAGCGTGAAGATGGTCGGGAACATGATGGAGTTGACTAGGCCGATGGCCAGCAGCGACCAGCCCGACAGCGCGCCGGTGCTGGTGGCCGACACCAGCAGCAGCACGGCGGCGATGGCGCCGCTGGACGCCAGCACCTTGCCCGGCGAGCAGATGCGCAGCACGTAGGCCCCCAGGAAGCGGCCGACCATGGCGCCGCCCCAGTACAGCGGCACGTGCTTGCCGGCCGCTTCCGCGCCCAGGCCCAGCACGTCGGCCTGCATCAGGTAATTCACGATCAGCGAACCGACCGCCACCTCGGCACCCACGTACAGGAAGATGCACAGCGCGCCGAAGGCGAAGCGCGGCTGCCTGAGCAGGCCGAAGGCTTTCAACATGCTGCCTTCCGGGCTGGTGTGCTCGACCAGGCGGCTGCGGTTGATCCAGACCAGGCCTGCCACCACCGCCAGCGCGATCGCCAGGCCGAGGTAGGTGTGCACGACCACCTGGCTCTCCGCTTCGCGGTAGGCGGCGAGGGCGGTGGCCGACAGCGTGGCCTGGTCGACCTGGGCCAGCGAGCCCAGGATCACGATGGCGCCGACGTACGGAAACACCGTGGTGCCGAGCGAATTGAAGGCCTGGGCGAAGGTCAGGCGGCTGGACGCGGTGTCGGGCGCGCCCAGCATCGAGATCAGCGGATTGGCCACCACCTGCACGATGGTGATGCCGGCCGCCAGCACGAACAGCGCACCCAGGAAGGTGACGAACAGGCCGGACGAGGCCGCTGGGATGAACAGCAGGCAGCCGACGGTCATGGTCAGCAGCCCAACCACGGCGGTGCGCATGTAGCCGATGCGGCGCACGATGGCGGCGGCCGGCAGCGAGACCACGAAGTAGGCGGCGAAGAACGCAGATTGCACCAGCATCGCCTGGGCATAGCTCAGCGTAAACAAATCCTTGAGCTTGGGGATGATGACGTCGTTCAGGCTGGTGATGCCGCCGAAGATGAAGAACAGGGCGAACACGAACACGCGCAGGCTGGCGATATTCGCATTCGTGGGAGTGGAGGCGCTGCCAGTCTGGGCAGCGCCGGCAGGATGGCCGATTTGCATGGGAAGGTCCGATAAATGGTGCACGAGGTCCGCCCGGCCGGTTTCAACGCCGAGCTAAGTAGGAATAGTACATCGATTTACCGGATTGTTGCCGTCCTAATACGAGTTACTGAACTAAAAATCTTAGTAAAACTACACTGGCTGTAGGGGAATTGTATTGCTTGCTGGCGTAGAGCACGGCTCCTCGTCGAAGGCGATGTCGCCATTCGGATTGGCTACGCCATCGGTCTTCAGGTCGACGAAGCCGAAGGCATCGCGGTCCATCAGGTGCGAGGGCACCACGGTGCTCATCGACGAGAAGATGTTTTCCACGCGGCCCGGGTACTTCTTTTCCCAGTCGCGCAGCATCGCCTTGATCTGTTTACGCTGCAGGTTTTCCTGCGAGCCGCACAGGTCGCAAGGGATGATCGGGAAGCCTTTCACCTCGGCGTAGCGCTCGGTGTCGGCTTCCTTCACATAGGCCAGCGGACGGATCACCATGTGCTTGCCGTCGTCCGACACCAGCTTGGCCGGCATGCCCTTGATCTTCGCGCCGAAGAACATGTTGAGGAAGAAGGTTTCGAGGATGTCGTCGCGGTGGTGGCCGAGGGCGATCTTGTTGCAGCCGAGTTCGTCGGCTACGCGGTACAGGATGCCGCGCCGCAGCCTGGAACACAGCGAGCAAGTGGTTTTACCCTCCGGGATCAGGCGCTTGACGATGCTGTAGGTGTCCTGGTTCTCGATGTGGTACGGCACCCCCAGCTTGTCCAGGTAGGCCGGCAGCACGTCGGCCGGGAAGTTCGGCTGCTTCTGGTCGAGGTTGACGGCCACCAGTTCGAAGTTGATCGGCGCGCGCTCGCGCAGCGTCATCAGGATGTCGAGCAGGGCATAGCTGTCCTTGCCGCCGGACAGGCAGACCATCACCTTGTCGCCGTCCTCGATCATGTTGAAATCGCCGATGGCCTGGCCGACCAGGCGGCACAGGCGCTTGTGCAGCTTGTTGTTCTCGTAAGCCTGCTTTTCCGCCTGCTTGTCGGTCTGCTGCTCGGTTTTCTGCTCGATCACTTCGCTCATGCTTCATCCTTGATCTGGAATACTTCGACACCGACGCCTTCGCAGTCGGGATACACGTCCGGCTTCATGGTCGACACCCGCACCGCGCGCACGCGCGGATGGGTCAGCATCGCCTTGACCACGTCGTCGCACAGGGTTTCCTGCAGCTGCACGTGGCCTTGCGCCATGCGCCGGGCGATGGTTTCGCGCATGAAGTCGTAGTCGACGACTTCCTCGAGCTGGTCGTCCTTCGGGGTCGATTCGGCCAGCGGGATGTACAGGTCGACATTGATCAGGACGCGCTGCTCGCCCTTTTTCTCGAAGTCGTGCACCCCGATGTTGATCATGACTTCGTAATTGCGCAGGAACAGCCGGCGGCAATCGCGCAGCTGCGGGTGGGACAGGGCGGACAACATAGGGAACCTTTACGGTAGATCTAAAAATTATTTCGTTAAAAACATCACGTCACGGCCCAGCGGTACCAGGTGCTGGCCGCCGTCGACCAGCAGGGTGGTGCCGGTCAGGGCCTTCGCCCTGGCCGCGTAGCACACGGCCTCGACGATGTCCTGCGGGGTGGACGAGCGGCCCAGCGGCGTTACCGTGTGGGCGCGCTCGAAGCCGTCCTCGGTCTGGTCGCCGGACACCATCGTGATGCCGGGCGCGACGCCGACCACGCGCAGCCTTGGCGCCAGCGCCTGGGCCAGCAGGGTCGTCGCCGTGTGCAGGGCCGCCTTGGACAGCGTGTACGACAAAAAATCCGGGTTGAGATTGTACAGTTTCTGGTCCAGCAGGTTGACGACCACCGCCTGGCCGCCGTCGGGCACCAGCGCGTATAAAGCCTGCGCCAGCAGCAGCGGCGCGCTCACGTTGCACTGCATGTGTGTGGCCAGCAGCGCTGGCGAGAAATCGTCGGGCTTGTCGTATTCGAACAACGAGGCGTTGTTGACGATGCAATCCAGGCCGCCCAGCAGGTGGACCGCCTGGCCGGGCAGGGCGCGCACGGCGGCCTCGTCCGCCAGGTCGGCGTGCAGCGCCACCGCGCGCCGGCCGAGCGCGCGGATCGCGTGCACGACCTCCTGCGCCTCGGCTTCCGAACGGCGGTAGTGGACGGCGACGTCCCAGCCGGCCTGCGCCATGCCGAGCGCGATCGCACGGCCGATGCGGCGGCCGCCGCCCGTGACCAGCGCCACCGGGGCTTTGGCTTGATGATTGTCTGGCTGCATCGCCGTGGTGTCCGTCATGTCAGTGCTGGATATTGATTGCATGCGTTGACGCGTCCGGGACGCATCGTTGTTGATCCGTGTTGATTCTGGCTACAATGGCCGGATGTCCCTACCCGCACCGAATAGCGACGCGCTGGCCGCGTCCCAAGCCCTGCAGCAAGTCATTGCTGCCGAGATCGCCGAACAAGGCGGCGCCATTCCCTTTTCGCGCTTCATGGAGCTGGCGCTGTATGCGCCCCGGCTGGGGTATTACAGCGGCGGCGCGGCCAAGCTCGGCCAGGACGGCGACTTCACCACCGCGCCCGAGATCAGCCCGCTGTACGGCGCCACGCTGGCGCGCGCGGCCGCCGCTATTATGGCGCAAAGTGGCCCCAACATCATCGAATTCGGCGCCGGCACCGGCAAGCTGGCACGCGACGTCCTGCACGCGCTGGACGGCATGGGCGTGGCGCTCGACAGCTATACCATCATCGAACTGTCGGGCGAATTGCGGGCGCGCCAGCAGGAAGCGCTCAAGGATCATCCCCAGGTGCGCTGGCTGAGCGCCTTCCCCGATGCCTTCCGTGGCGTGGTGCTGGCCAACGAGGTGCTGGATGCGATGCCGGTCGAACTGGTCGTCAAGGAAGGCGGACGGTGGCGGCGCCAGCTGGTCACCGTCCGCGACGGCGCCTTCGCCTTCGTGCAGGCGGACCCGGACGCCGCGCTGCTGGAACAGGTGGCGCGCCAGATTCCCGGCGCCGACCAGTTGCAGGACGGCTACCTGACCGAGATCCACCCGGTCGCCTGCGGCTTCATGCGCTCGCTGGCGGCGATGTTCGCGGGCGGGCAGGGCGCGGCGATCCTGGTCGACTACGGTTTCCCGGCCCACGAATACTATTTCGACGAGCGCAGCGGCGGCACGCTGATGTGTCATTACCGCCACCATGCCCACCCCGATCCCTTTTATTTGCCGGGCCTGCAGGACATCACCGCCCACGTCGACTTCACGGCGATGGCGCTGGCGGCCCAGGATGCCGGGCTGGACGTGCTGGGCTACATGAGCCAGGCCGGTTTCCTGCTCGCCGCCGGCATCGGCGATCTGCTGCTGCGCACCGACCCCGCCGATGCGCTGCGCTACCTGCCGCAATCGAAAGCGGTGCAGAAACTGGTGTCGCCGGCGGAAATGGGGGAATTGTTCAAGGTACTGGTGGTCGGCAAGGGTGTCGAGCTGGACCCGGCGATCGTGCGCGTGGACCGTTCGCACCGTTTGTAGCCATTCCTGCATCTTGCATGTTAGACACAAACCCGGCTATGCTGTCTTGCAGTATTGGTGGGGGACGCGCATCTCTGCCGTCCTGCCATTGCGCTAACATGAAGTGACGGACAGGCAGCCGCCGACGCAACCCAACCTCGACCCCCATGGCCAAGATCCATACCCACTATGACAACCTGAAGGTGTCGCGTCACGCACCGCAGGAAGTCATTCGCGCGGCCTACAAGGCATTGAGCCAGAAATACCACCCCGACAAGAACCAGGGCGACGAGCGTGCCGCGCGCATCATGGCGATCGTCAATACCGCCTACAACATCCTGTCCGATCCGGTGCGCCGCAAGGAGCACGACGAGTGGATCGCGTCGGAAGAGTGGGAAGTCGAGTGGCTGGAAAGCACCCATGGCGAGGAGGGCCGCGACAAGGGCCGCGGCGACGGCAACTGGGAACCGCGCCAGGTCGAGGCGCCGGGCCGGCTGCGCGTGCTGCGCGATCCGCGCTGGTGGGGCGCGATGCTGGCCTGCTTCGCCGGCGGCGCCGCGCTGGCCTGGGTGCTGGCCGATCCGCCCAGGGCGCTGCCGGGGGCGCTGGCCTGGGCCGGCAGGGCGCCGGCCGCCGTAGCGGCCTCCACGCCGGCATCCACACCGGCCGCGGCCGCACCGAATGCAGCGGTCGAGCCGCTCGGCGCCGACGCCAGCAACGACGGCTGGGCGCGCCCGGCCGGCCAGTCCGAGGCCCCGGCCGACATCAAGGCGCTGGCCGTGACCCAGCTGGTGGTGCCGACGCGCGCGCCCGATTGCGACACCGACCTGCAGAGCCAGGTCTCGCCGAACGGTGAGCCTTGGCCGCCCCAGTCCGGCTACATCGACGGCTACCCGGTCGGCAACCAGGGCGAGGAAATGCAGGTGCTGGTCGACAACAGCGGCAATCCTTCCCCGGTGCTGGTCAAGATCTACGACCTCGACCGCCGCTCCAACGTGCGCCATGCCTATGTGCTGGGCCGTACCCGTTTCCTGATCGACAAGCTCTCGGCCGGCAAGTACGAAGTGCGCTACCAGAACATCGTGGTCGGCGGTGCCCGCGCCGACTGCGCCGGCAGCCGCCGCAGCGCGCTGCAGCAGGCCGCCGCCCCGCAATCCGACACTTGATGGAGTGAGGAAATGTGGCGTTTCACGCCGCCGGACCGCATCCTTTTGTTGGACTCAAGTAATTTGTTCCCTGGACGTAATATACTCGGCGGAGACGCGGGCCCCATGCCGTTCGCTCGCCCGACGCAGGCAAGCGCCTGAAAACAGCGAAAGCACCGGGATATGAATGAACTTGACGGCCTCAGCGCGCTGATCATCGAGCCGCATGCCGGGATGCGGGCGACCATCCACAACATGCTCACCCTGTGCGGCTTGAGCAAGGTCGACCACGTGGGCGGCGCCAACCAGGCGATCAAGCACCTGGGTGCCAAGACCTACGACCTGATCCTGTGCGAATACGCGCTCGAGGGCGGCCAGGACGGCCAGCAACTGCTCGAGGATATCCGCCACCACAAGCTGATGCCCCTGGCGACCATGTTCTTCATGGTCACGGCCGAAGGCGACTACGGCAAGGTGGTCAGCGCCGCCGAGCTCGCGCCCACCGACTACATCCTGAAACCGTTCACCGCCGACCGCCTGCTGGAGCGCATCGGGCGCGCCCTGGAAAAGCGCAACGTGTTCATGCCGGTGTACGTCCTGATGGAGGCGGGCAGCCAGCGCGAAGCCATCGACGCCTGCCTGGAAGGCGAGGCCAGGCACCCGCGCTACCTGATCGACTTCATGCGCCTGCGCGCCGAGCTGCACATGTTCCTGGGCGAGCCCGACGCGGCCGAGCCGATCTACCGCAAGCTGGTGGAGAGCAAGGCAATCGCGTGGGCCCGCCTGGGCCTGGCCAAGACCCTGTTCCTGCGCGACCGTCATGCCGAAGCCCGCGCCATGCTGGAAGACTTGGTCGACAGCAACCGCAACTTCGTCGACGCCTATGACTGGCTGGCGCGCACCCACGAGGCCGCCGGCGCGCTGGACAAGGCGCAGGCGGTGCTGACGGATGCCGTCGCGGTCTCGCCGCATGCGGTGCGGCGCCTGCGCAAGCTGGGCGATACCGCACTCGAGGCGGGCGACCACGACACCGCCGAAAAGATCCTGAAGCAGGTCTTGAGCAAGGCAAGGTATTCCGAATTCCGCGATCCCCAAGACCACGTGCGCCTGGTGCAGACCCTGGTGCGCAAGGGCGATCCGGTGCAGGCCGCGGCGGTGATCCGCGACCTCGACAAGTCGATGGCCTTCCAGAAGCACACCGCCGTGTGCAGCGCGATCGCCGCCAGCATGTTGCACGCCTACACCGGCAACGACGCCCGCCTCGGCGAAGCGCTGACCAGCGCCCTGGCCGCCAGCCGCGACGCGCCCGGGCTGCGTCCTGAACTGAAGCTCGAACTGGCCCGGGTGGCCATCGAAAGCCGGATGGAGGAGGGCGCGGCCGAGGTGGTGCGCGACCTGATGCGCAACGCCCGCGACGGCGCCGCGGTGACGCGCGCGATGGCGGTATTCGAACAGGCCGGCCAGGCCGAGCTGGCTCGCAAGCTGGCCGCGGAAAGCCGCCAGCAGGTGGTCGACCTGGTCGCCGGCGGCGCGGCCCGCGCCAGGGACGGCGATTTCAAGGGCGCCGTAGCGCTGATGCAGGAAGCGGTGGGCAAGCTGCCCGACAATCCGCAAGTCGTGTTCAACGCCGCCCTGGCGGTCTTGAAATGCCTCGACCACGGCGGCTGGGACGAGCGCCTCGGCCAGCAGGCGCTCGGCTACATCGCCGGTGTGCGCCGCCTTGACCCGGTCAACCCGAAGCTGCCGGCGCTGGCCGCGCTGCACCGGCAGATCCTCGGGAAGTACGGCAAGGGCCCGCGCGGGGCGTTGCCGCAGAAGGCTGGCAAGCCCGACCGCATGCCGCATGCCGCCGGCCCGGCGGCGTAAGCACATCGCCCCTGCGCCGTCGTTTTCCCGAAATTATTCAACTTTCTTGTAGATCGTGAAAAACACCCTTGCGGACTTGCGGTTGGGTCGCTACAATCACGCCCCGAAGCAACAGCAACTATGTGAGCTGAATCAGAAGAAATAGATTTAGTTGACAATAGCTTGTTTGTTCTTCATACTCTGCGGTTCTTCGCGGTGGGGTGGCCGAGTGGTTAAAGGCAGCAGACTGTAAATCTGCCCTCTCTGAGTACGCTGGTTCGAATCCAGCCCCCACCACCAAATGAAGAAGCCGTGAAGTCGAATCGAATAGTTGTTGAGTTGAAGAAGTACCTCGTGCGGGTGTAGCTCAATGGTAGAGCTGAAGCCTTCCAAGCTTATGACGAGGGTTCGATTCCCTTCACCCGCTCCAGTTGTTGTGGTGCAGTCATGGCACTACAAAAATAAGCCCTTGTAGCTCAGTGGTAGAGCACTCCCTTGGTAAGGGAGAGGCCACGTGTTCAATCCACGTCAAGGGCACCAGAATTCAATACGGTAGTCGCAGTATCGACCGTCAGGCGTGCCTGGTAATTTCAAACATCGTTAGGATCTTAGGAGTCAAGAAATGGCAAAAGGTAAATTCGAACGGACCAAGCCGCACGTCAACGTCGGCACCATTGGTCACGTTGACCACGGCAAAACCACCCTGACGGCTGCGATCGCAACCGTTCTGTCGAAGAAATTCGGCGG